>Ga0247842_10001892_pt1 | contig 32883 bp, 21 predicted proteins | sample LaCruzMarch2015__3_FD_192411 | JGI IMG/M metagenome (GOLD analysis project Ga0247842, IMG submission 192411) | Freshwater microbial communities from meromictic Lake La Cruz, Castile-La Mancha, Spain - LaCruzMarch2015_19m | ecosystem: Environmental > Aquatic > Freshwater > Lake | place: Spain...
CCTCCTGGGCAGGACAACTTACATTAATAGCAGTAGCAATTAATTTACCAGTTTTATCCCAAAAGAAAAGTACATTAACATCGTGATCCTCCATCCCTTCAATATTCATGAACTTTGGCGTATTGGTCCCACCATACATCTGGGCTGTACCGTCAGAATAAACAGGACGGCGATTGTATCCAACAACTGCATGACTCAGTCCCCAGGTAACGCTGGCAGGACAACGATTTTTCCATGCTCTGGCAATCGCTTCAGATACACGTTGAACAAAGAAAGCCCCATACTCTTCCACCTGCAAAACTCCCGTTTTTGGAATCTGGTAGTAACGATTCTCTAAAACTGGTGCTGTATGAGTATGGGTTGCATTCATGATAATCTTGCTTTCGTCAAGTTCAGGTATCTGTTTATGAACTTCATCACAGACCATCTTAGTCAATTCTCCCGGAAGATATGTCACATCGCACGAAACCATTATTGCCGCGTCGAGTGAATGGTTGCCTTCACGTGATTCCATGACTATTACACTTGCTGCCAAAGGGGTCTCAGCTGTTTTGGCTATACGCAAGTGCCCCTGCCCCTGCAGGGCAACAGGCAAAACAGGAGAAATGTCGGCAGTAGCAGTACCAATATTCAATAATGCAGTTTGAGAATTTGCCGTTATACAGAGCATTGAAAAAACCAATAAAACTAAAATTTTCTCCGGATGAGGTAATGTTTCTTTTATTAAATATGCCAGCCAGTCACCAAAGTTCGTTAAAATAGTTATACGAGGAATATTAATCCCACTATAAAACGAATAAGCATAAACTTCATGGTTATTCTTTCCAGGGGCATCATTTGACCAGCTTTCAATATTCATTGATGTCGCACGAACATTTTTGTAAATTTCTGTTTTCATTTTTTTTAATGGTATAAATGAATAGAATTATCATTATCCAAAAGTTTTTAATAAAGAAAAAAGCTTATATTTCATTCTATCCGAATTGTTAGTATATATAACGAAGCTTCAATCCAAAATGTTCAGCTTACCGGGACTAACAGTTCATTTATCAAACTAACAGCAATTTACAATTCAGATACCAGATCTTCATATACCGAATTCCATGGTTCACGCATTGGCCTGTCAAGCAGGGCATTTGCCATTGTATTGTTTAAAACACGTTCTGACTTTGGATCCCAATCCAGTTTCTGATTAAGAATCATTGAAATATTCCCAAGGTGGGCTATTGTAATGGACCGATGTGCTGCCTCTGCAGGTGCAATTGGCTCTTTTTTCGAAATAACGCAATCGATAAAGTTTCGAAAATGGTTATCACTTTTGTACAGATGAATATCATTATGGTTCAGCTTAATACCCCTCAAATTGTCTGATAGTTCATAAGATCCGCGATCTGCCCTCGCCCAGCAGTTATCTTCACCTTCAAAACGAACGCCACTATGACCAGCATTGGTTGAAAGGATCATTTTAAATCCTTCTTTATAATCCGCTTCGATATGAAATTGGGTTGCAGTATTCCAGACAGGATGTTTTGCCCACTCTGTATTGAAACTTTTAATTTCAACCGGGCCCGTACCTTCCGTGCCCATTCCCCACTGCGCAATATCAGGATGATGACCACCCCAGTCAGTGATTTGCCCTCCGGAATAGTCCAGAATCCACCTGAAATTAACCCCTGTTCGGGCCGGACAGTACAAAGCTTCGGGTGCAGGACCTAACCAAAAGTTAAAATTAAATCCTTCCGGAGGTGGAACAGGATCTGTTAAATCCTTGTTATGTCCATAATCAGGAACTCCGGCAGGCATACCGCAGGAAACAGTATGGATTTTACCCAACTTACCGTTTCTTACCAGTTCGCAGACAAAGCGAAAGTTTTCATCCGAACGCTGCTGACTTCCTGTTTGAAAAACCACGTTGTATTTTTTCACAGCATTACTCATGGCCCTTCCCTCGGGAATTGTGAGTGCAAGTGGTTTTTGACAATAAATTGCTTTCCCCGCTTTTGCTGCCATAAGGACGGGGATTGAATGCCAATGATCAGGAACAGCAAATTCTATGGCATCAACATTATCCATGGCGATGATTTCCCTGAAATCCTCTTCCAATCGCAAACCCCTGAAAGGTTTTCCATTCTTTTCAGAATAGAACTTTTTTAATCTGGCTTCAACAATATCACGTCCGCCAGCACTGCCACTCCAATAGCCTTTGCTTTGCTTGTTTACATCACAAATAGCAACTACCTGCACCCTTTCGTCCTGTGACAACTCCATAATATCCCCTCCGCCCTGGTTTCCACAACCAACCAAGGCAACACATACTTTATCAGAAGGTGCAACTTTTCCTTTTCCTCCCCTAACGCAAGCACTAATAATTGTTGGAATTGCGATTATACCAGATACAGCAATAGCTGTGTTTTTGATAAATTTTCGTCTGCTGGTATTTTCCATATATTATGATATGAATTAACGTTTATGCTGGAAATCTTATCTGATTAGAGTTCATGTATGTCAAACTTTATTATATAGGTCAATTAAAAAATTATTCAGTAAATAATCTTATATCTGAAATCTTTCTGGGCATCCAAACCTGCATCTGACCCTTTCCCCTGTTAGCCCACGTACAATAAGGAATAGCAGTGACCCTGCTTTTGACGGTGCTTACATTTAATCCATCCGCTGAAACTGTTGCAACTGGTGCTTCTGACTGAATAACAACTACTCCATTCAACAGATCAGGTCTGAATATGGAAGTGAAACTGATGTTGTCGGGAATCACAATATTCATGGCTTTACCGTTATTATCAACATGTTCAAAACAATATACGAGCGGTCCCCTTTGCAGGGCAACGCGGTCATGGTCATCTTTTATATTGTCAGTAGCAACTATTCTTCTTACAGGCATTGGCATATTTAATAAGACCACATCGCCTTTTTTCCATGTTTTGCTGATTACTGCATAACCATTGACCATCTTGAAGTTTGCGGGATCCCCATTCAGTGATAAAGAAATTTTCTCTGAAGAGTTATCGGGATAACTATAAGTATCGCCCGGAACCGGTTGATTATTGACCCAGCCCGGAATACGGATATACAGGTCAAACAAGGTTTGTTTTTCAGGGGCAACAGAAATCTCAACTTTACCGTCCCATGGATAATTGGTTACCTGCTTAACCCGGACCTTTCTGCTTTTAATTGTAAATGATCCGGAACTGCCAACAAATAGATTAATCCATAATGCGTCGTTCGATCTGGCATAAATATAGTCACCAACTGATTCGACCAAACGGATAATATTTGGTGAACAACAGGTAAGTTCCGCACCTCTCGCATTATTCCCGGAGGAGGCCAGTGGATTACAGTAGAAAAACTTGTCTCCGCTTAATGATAAACCGTCCAAAGCACCATTATAAAGAGTTCTTTCAAGAATGTCAGCATATTTACTTTCACCGGTGAGCAGGTTCATCCGCTTATTCCAGAAAACCATTCCTACGGATGCACATGTTTCAGTATAGGCCTTTTCGTTGGGCAAGTCAAAACCTTTTGTAAAACCCTCATTTTCAGATGATGAACCAATACCGCCGGTTATATACATGTTCCGGTAAACAACATCTTCCCAAACCTGTTTCATTGCATTCATGTAATCCGAATCGTTTCTTGCCGCTCCTACATCCGCGGCACCCGTGTACAGATACATTGCACGAACGGCATGACCTGTTATTTTCGTCTGCTCTCTCAAAGGATAGTCCTGGGAATATTCATCGAAATATTTCCGGTTTCTGAGTATGCCACCGTCGCCAATAAACGAACCGTAATCATTACGATATCCATGTCCCCGCTGTTCCAAAAACCAGTAGGCCAGGTCAAGATACTTTTTCTCGCCGGTAGTTTTATAAAGTTTAACCAGGGCCAGTTCTATTTCTTCATGCCCGGGTACCCAATGTTTGCCCTGCAGCCGGAAAGTGGAATCGATATGATTGGCAAAACTGATTGCAACATCAAGAAATTTGCGTTTACCTGTTGTGTTGTAGTAAGCAACTGCAGCTTCTATCAGGTGGCCCGCTGTATAGTCTTCATGCCATCCCATATTGGTCCATCTTAATTGCATATTTCCAAGTTGAAAATATGTATTTAAATACCCATCAGGCATCTGAGCTGCGGCAATTTTATCAATCCACATATCTGCCATTTTCTCAAGTTCCGGATCAGGATGATTTTTTAAGGAGTACGCTATTGCCTCTAAGATTTTATATACATCAGAATCATTAGCAAACCTGCCAACAGGTTTTTCTTCGCTTTTTGCGGCAACTTTTTCAAAATTTCTGATTCCCGAAGCAGCTTTATTTATACATACAGGGATACCGGCAGAGCCGACCGCATCAATCCTTGGTTTCCAGAAACTATCTTCAATTTCCACTTGTGAGAAGTTAACAGGTTCCATCTTTTGATAAGCTGGCTGAGCTTCTGTTTTTGCAGCTGGGCAGACGAAGAAAAATGATGCAATAAAAAATAAATAATTTTTCATGTTTAGAATAATATCAATTCAAAGAAAATATATTTTCATTCCAGATAATTAAAATTCCCTTCCCATCCTCTTTTTCAGTTTAAATACTTCAATTTCATTTTCCCGGAATATTCTGTTAACAATTTCAAAAGCTAAATCCTCAGTTAACAAACCCCTTTTTACCCTTTTTGAAAGGACTTCTGCTATCACATCCTTAGCAGATTCCAACGAACCGGCAGATTCTTCAATTAAACGACAATCACCTCCCCAGAATATTTTATTATAGGGTACACAATCGAATATTTCATCAACTGTTTTTACAGCACTTTCACGCGATATCTGGGGAAGCCAGACAATGTCGAGGTATACGTTTGGAAACATTTTCCCCAGTGCTACATATTCGCCTGTCCAAGGGAATCCTCCATGGAAAAGAACGAACTTAGCTTTCGGGTACTTCAGAAACAAATTATTAAGTTTAATCGGCTGTCCATTATCCAAAACATATCCATTTCCAGCGAGGTATCCGGTATGGATCTGAATAGGCAGATCGTATTCTATTGCTTTCTTAATGATCCAGTGAAACATGAAATCCTGAATCTTTTTCTCCTGTGCCGGAGTCAGCCTTGATGAAGGTTTATCAAAGAATGCCCGTGCCTCTTCATAGGGTACATCTTCATAAAAAAGTGTTCGTCCATAAGCATCTGAATTCTTCAGACAGACAGCTTTTTTTTCAACATACTTTTTAAACTGGTGAACACAGTATTCAAGGTAATCATCCAGACTTTTGTCTGTTTTGCCTCTCCATCCATATATCAAGGGATTAATATTGAAAACCAACGCAAAATAATTGTTGTCGAGTTCGGTATTTCCTCCATTCCAGTACTGATCAAGAAACATCAGCTCATATCCAGCCTTATGAAATGATTCTTTAAACCAAAGTCCGTAATTTTTATAGTTCTCTTCAATTTTGGGTGAAAGCAATGCAATGTTTTCTTTGGTGAAATAAAGATCCCTGAAACCATATAATTTCCGGAATCCCTTCACAAAATGGCTGTAATAACTTGTACCCCGGGTATAATTAAGGGCACCTCCGTAAATATCCCACAATTTATCGAGACTTAGTGAATCCAGCTGCTTCCAGTCAAAGCCATTTACACCAACACCTGCGGATTTCAGATCTGAAGCCAGGTAGCTTGCAGCGATCAGATGATAAAAACGGAACTTATGAGCACCATATTCATCAGCCCTACGCTGATGTTCATGTGAATTGATTACTTTAATCTGATCAGCGTGATCTCTTATTTTCCTGTAAACAGAATCTTCTTCAACATTACATTGATTCATAAGAAGAAGGCACATAATCGCGAATGAAAACCTGCCGAGAGATGTTAAATTTAGTTTTTCCATTGATGAATTCAAGTTGAATATTTATTTATGGCATTCTGAAACAATTATCTTCTCTCCTCAATAAACATATTGTTTATAAGATTTACCGTTTGGTCGACAAGATTCTGTCCACCCTGTGGTCCTACCATATTAGTTTGTATGACAGCGCTATAACCTCCACCCTTAATTGCATTTTCCGTAGCGAGGTATCCTCTGGCGCCTGCAGCCAACTGTATAACGAACGTCTGCAGTGCATTGCTCCTTGCCTGAATTCTAACCCCAAAGTCTGTAAAGAGCTCAAATTCATTAGTGCAAATTGCAACATCCCCGAGGCGAAGTACATGTATCTCCGTCTCCAATAGTGGATTGGGATTTGCTTTTTGCTTTTCGTACCGTATAACAACTTCTCTGTTCCATGTCATACGAGCCAGGACCACATCAGCTGACTTTGGATCAACAGCGATCTGCTCTTCGGCTTTTTTCATTTCTGCCTTTGAGAATGCATATTCCGCTTCTGTAACCAACCGCATCGGCAAGGCCAGTGTTTCCACAGTGTGGATAAATTTTACATTAGAATAACGATCGTCCTTAACTGTTTCGTAAGCTTCTTCAACAGCAAGAACAATCCTTCTTCCTATCTCTTCCAATTGGGTTAAATTACGAAGTTTGACCATCCGGTCCTCAGCTGCTTTCCGGTACATCGGTCTGGGTGAAATATCCCCTGCAGCACCTATCCAACCAAGTACGCACAGATCTGGTCCAAAACGTTTTTTTAACTGCTGACGAACAGGATGCCAATAATCAGCATTAACAGCTGACCGATTCTCAACTTCCTGGGCCGGACAACATACATTTATAGTAGTGGCAATTAATTTACCACTCTTACCCCAAAAGAAAAGAATATTAACATCATGATCCTCCATCCCTTCAATATTCATGAATTTGGGTGTATTTGTACCTCCATACATCTGAGCTGTTGCGTCAGAATAAACAGTTCTGCGATTGTATCCTACGGCTGCGTGACTTAATCCCCAGGTAACACTTCCCGGACGACGATTCTTCCAGGCCTTGGCAATTGCTTCGGTTACCCGTTTAACGAAGAAAGCCCGATACTCCGTAACCTGCAAAACTCCTTCTTCCGGAATCTGATATCTAAATGATTCCTTTAAGTCATTCTTTAAAACGGGAGCAGTATGAGTGTGCGTAGCAGTCATAAATATTTTTCGCACATCTATACCTGGTATTTGCTCATGAACCTCATCACGGACCATTTTAAGAAATTCTTCCGGAAGGCTCACAACATCGCACGAGATCATAATCGCCATATCGATCGAATGGTAGCTATCCTGCGATTCAAGAGCTATCACATTAGCTGTCAAGGATGACTCAACAGAGTGAGCAATGCGTAATTCAAACTGCCCGGCCAGAGCCACAGGCAGCGCTGGGGTAATATCAGCTGTAGCAGTACCGATATTCAACACGGCTATTTGTGAATTTGCTGAAATACAGAATGTTGTAAAAATTAGCAATAAAAATACCTGCCTTATTATACGCATGCGCCCCAGAATCAAACTTGTCAGGTATTTACTCAATACCTTTAAAATCTGAGATTGAATTTTGCTGATTAACAGTTTCGGAATAATACAAAAAGAATTCATAAAAGTTCAGTATTTTTGTTTCCACTTTGACAGGAATTATCCTGATTATTTTGAGATCTTGTGTGTCTTTACTTTTTGTACCCTCTGATCCTTCCTACTAATTAATAATAAAACTGTTCTGAAATGGTGATATATCAATATTCATTTTCAGGTCCGTTATCCAACAGTGATCAATGTATACTTCCATTACAAGCAGTATCCTATTTACCCTTATAATTATCTATTGAGTATGTGAAGTCAATACTGAAAAGCCAATAGCCAAATTCAGACAGCAAGCGCTTATTTCCTGTTTAGGGTTTAAATTTTGAACCTGGGTTATTTAGGCAGATATTCTTTGAACCTGATCAGGTTATCATCATTTTTCTGATAAGTAACCGGTTTAGGATCAAGCCAGTCAACTAATTTGTCCTTTATAGAATAGGCAAAGAAATGATTTCCTGAAGGTTTATAGTGACCAATAAAGTACCTGTCATAATATTCTTCAAAGGTAAGATTAAACTTCTTAAAATCAGTTAGATGCACCTCATTCATATCAAAATACCGAATGTCGTTGGCATGGATGAAATCCACAATCTCCTGATCATAACGGATTTCACCCTTTGTCATTGGTTTGAAAACATTATGAGGGTCAAAATGAACGACCATAAGTCTTTTACCATATTCATCACAAAAATCGCTGGTCTTTTTCAAAATATATTTAGTAGCCTCAAAGGAGTACTTGTTTTTTATGGCTTCAGCAGTTTTTCTCATTTTGTCAGAACCGGAAAAATCCACCTCAGGAAGTTTTAAAATTTCAGCAAGTTTTTTCAGATTAATTGTATCAACGTCAGAATTTACCATATCAGAACTTAGCAGATCAAGCTGTACCATCAAATCGTCTTTCAGGTTTTCATACATAAATTCAGGATCTGACATTTTATACAAATCTGTCTTGACAGAAATACGGCTATTCTGTTCGACCAGTCTGCCTGTATCAGTATCCATTTCAATGTTCGACCAGAAATTGCCATGAAACATATATCCGCCATAATCGTTCCACCAATTATAGAAGACAGCATACCGGCATCTGAAAACGCTTCTTATATAATCATCTCCCCACATATAAAGAATAACGTATTTAGAGTTCTTATCAACTTTTTCACGTCTTAGAAGCCTCCTGTATGCCTGATAAACGCCGTACCCTCCCATGCCGAAATTCTGGACTGGCTCGCCAAGGTGGCCAGCAAGGTATTCCTGCCATGTTTCAGAATCACTTACCTGATGGCATAATGTAAAACTATCGCCATATGTATTAATTCTGCATGGTTTATCTGCATAAGCCTTATTTGTCCTTTTACCGTCATTCGTAACAGTAGACAATGTGTGGCTACCATCTATACCATCGTGAGGCATGTAGTTACCCAAAATATATCCAACCTCGGGATCAAACTGAGCCCAGCAATTTTCATTGAGAAAAATATCAAGTTCTTTTTTCGGAACAGCACTTTTTCTCAGGTATTCAGCATAGGACTTTTTCCTGCCTGTCAATAAAGCACAATGCAGAGAATCCGGAAGCAAGGAAGCTCCGCCCAAAGCGATGCCAGTCAATGCATTTGATCTGACAAAATTTCGTCTGTCCATATTCTTTTTTAGTTAATAAGTCATCTCATTTGTTTTTATTCCATTCATTATAAAAGATATACAATCCATCTTTACCAGCAACAACAATATCCTTCTTCCCATCATTGTCTACATCAACCACTCTGAAAAAGATACCTGCTCCTTTACCTTCGCCCAATTTACCGTAGCTAATCACTTGTTTTGTAAATGATTCCCCGTTCCATTTAAAATAGTATAAGCCAATCATGTCATTAGTACCGGGGTCATTGCTGTTGTGCGCCCTGTAACGTTTTCCGGTAATCAGTTCAGGTATTCCGTCATTATCAATATCTTCCCACTCCATTGTATGATATTGGGAATTGCTCAGGTCGATCGGATGCTCTTTCCAATTCCGTTTACCGGATGAATCACTAAATTGTTCGTACCAATATAGACCGTAACCGTGTGCCCTGCCAGTAATGAAATCATTCTTCCCATCACCATTTATATCCGCAATTATAATTGGGACACTTGCTGACTGTAAACTAAATTCTTTGTGAAAAGTCCATTTTTCAGCAAATGGTTTTAACGGTGCCTCCAGCCAGCCATTCTCTAAAATCACATCAACTCTTCCATCTTTATTAATATCGCCAAATCCCAGTCCGTGTCCCTGGGTTTCCAATATTTCATACTCCTTAAATACACCGGTACCTTTACCTTTATCATCCAGGAGTAAATGAAATATTTTTAAAGGTCTCCCGGGATTATTTGAAATAACTTCAGGTTTACCGTCTCCGTCTATATCAAAGAGCCTGGTCGACTCAATACTTCCGGTTTTACCTATTGTAATATTTTTCCAGATATCATCTTTATTGCCAGGATTTCTTCGCCAGTAAATTTCAGAGTCTCCCCATCCACCTGTAACAAAATCCATCCATCCATCTCCGTCAACATCCAAAGCTGCGGTGGAAAAATCATTATAATATTCGCCAAACCTATTGGGTGTACCCATATAATGACGATTTATAAAACCAGGTCCCTCGTACCAGTAAGCACCTGAAACAATATCTAATTTCCCGTCATTATCCACATCAAATACGCCTGCCGATTCGAAACTTTCGGCAGCTATCATTTCTTTGCGAAATTGTATCGCAGCAACAGATTTCAGTGGCTGGATTAGATTTACGCTAACAGATGAATTTGCTTTATGGGCGTTTGTTTGTGATAATGCCTGAAATGAACCGCCTGTCTGTACCAACAAACAAAAGAGAAAAACACTTTCTTGAAATTTTAACATAATATAATTAATTTTTAAACATTATTTTTTATCTGACTAAACCAGCAATTAAATTTTGCAGCCAACCGTTTGTTGCGATAATACCTGTTTCATCGACATTCCAGAGCCGATTGGCAAAGTTTTCCACAATTCCGCCGGCTTCAGTAAGAATCAGACTTCCGGCAGCATGATCCTCGGGTGTAGTACCTTTGCTCACTACAGCATCCATACGACCGCGGGCCACATTACACAAATCCAAGGCGGGGGAAAAATTAATAACAACTTTTCGTGAATGCAAGGCCAGTTTTTCAATGGTTCCAAGCCCATGTTTAATGTCGGCGTCACCGCCAGAAAACGCTGAAGAAATTAGTGCATCCGAAAGATTATGATTTTTATTTACATGTATTTTCATGTTGTTAAGAAATGCCCCACACCCCTTTTCTGCAAGGTAAAGTTCGTTTACCATTGGGTTGTAAACTACACCTAAAATGATATTTCCTTTATATGCCAGTGCTATTGAAACAGAAAAATATGGGTTTCCGGTTGCGAAATTTGAAGTGCCATCGAGTGGGTCTATATACCATGTATATTCAGAATCAGTTTGTTGTGTGCCTGATTCTTCTGCAATATAAGTATGGTCTGGGAAATACTCATGCAGCATATCCAATATCACTTTCTCAGATTGGCAGTCCGATCGGGTAACAATATCATGAACCCCTTTTGCCTCAACAAATGGCTGATCATAAAAATTGGTTTTCAGGATTTCACCTGCTTTTGACGCCGCCTTCACAGCAACTTCTTTATAATTCATAAATCACATGTACATTTATCGCGACTGACTAACTCCTGCCTCAGATTCATCTCAGTTAACCGACTGGTTATTTGATGATAACATTTTTCACAATTGGAGAACTGTTCCAAATTCCACAAGTCGGCAAATACACGGCCAGCATTTAATGAAATACCATATTCCAGGACTGTTTCGAGTGAGTGCAAATCCGGCCGGCCAAAGTCGCCTGTTTCAATTAACAGATCCATTGCGCCATTTCCGGCCCTTACCGGGATGATAGTGCAACACTCAACTCCTGAATTAAAAGCAAAATCTATTGAACGTTCCGCCCAATAAATACCTTCAGATCCGGTCATAAAAGGGGGACTGAGCAGCACAAAAGCCCTGGATTTTATTCCGTGACTGGTAAGATAACTGACCGAGTTGCTGAAATCACCTGTGGTCATCTGTTTATTCAGTTTGCAGAGAATATCAGGATGTACAGTTTCGAGTCCTATAGCAACCTGTAATTCAGGTTTAAGCATATCCCGGAAACGGAGACATTTCTCTTTGATCAGTTTTGGATGGCTTTCGACTATAACAGTTTTGAAGTTACTTAGCAAGGAAGCAATCCTTCGATAATCTTCTTCAGGAATAGCCCTTTCATCAAAAAAACTTCCACTGTTATATAATTTCAGATGGTTTACAGAAGGCATCTGCCCAAGGGCCCATTCAATCTGGTCGGGGATAACCCCAACAGGAGCTGACAGGTCAGTGGTATTTTTCCAAAGGTCGCACATCAGACAATGAAAAGGGCATTCCCTGTTTGTCAGAAAAATAATCGCAGTATCTTCAATTTCTCCTGAAGCGGTACGCTCTTTTTCAACAAGCCATCCATAAGGTTTCCCCGGGTCAACAGGATTTTTGCTTCCCCGCTTTGACACTATCCACTGGTCATTGATCTGTGGATCAGATTCTTTATTCATAATTTGATAAAAACTCCTTTCTGTAAGCTAATTCACTGAAAGGAAAATGTCTTTTGAAGTCTCCCTCAGATACCGCGCCATGTTGAAACCTTCTTTTCTGAAAAACCGGCATATCGATACCTGTGATCATCTTAACTCCTTGAGAAACAATTTGTCCTTTAAGGTCATATAGTTTATTGTGATCCCAGTTGGTAATGTCAATGTATGGAATACCCTCAGAAATTTCAATTACGTTAGGTAATGTGTAGGGGCTGAATCCCTCAAAACCCAAAAAATCAAAAGGAGCAAATGAACGCATATAACCCCTGCTTAACCCTCCTGAATAGGTCAGTGAATGCTTAATTGAGTCTACACCCCAGCCTTCGTGGTACAGCATGAGGTTATTGAGGACACTTTTAATTGTTAATTCCGGATTTTCTTCAATTGGATAGTCTTTTAAGTTTTCATCTCCGCCGTCGCCATCGAGTAAAAATTTCCAGTCAGGATAACGTGTCCGGATTCCTTTGAGAAGGGATAAATTCATTGTTGCCGATTGAATATCAAGAGCTTTATAATCTTCAACAACTTTCACAGCCTTTTTCCAGTCCATATCTGAATAATGTACTTCAACAGGTTCCAGAAATAATTCAAGGTTAAGGGCTGCAAGGAATTTTCTTGCCTGAAGCAAATCGGCTCCGTCCCCGTCTATCGATAGGGTAAATGCCTTGAGCCTGGCAGGGCTCTCACCAAGTTCCTTCAGTGCATGATAAGTCAATAAAAAAACCGAGCCGCTGTCAATCCCCGCAGAAAATGTAACCCCGACCGGACCAGTTTTAGCCCGGTATTGCAACCATTTTTTGATTTCGTTGTACAATACTCCAATGTAGTGTTCACCAATCTGCTCCGGGGTTTCTTTCAAAAATTTATTACGTTCGGGAGTAAAAAACCGGTTGTATACAGGATTTGGATCGGGACAACCCAGAAGTTCTATTTTGGTAATATAATGGGCAGGAGCCATTCTTGTGTACGATGGATGGAACTGGTCATCCATTCCTTCGCGCTTAAGATAATTATAAATAATATCGATGCGTTCAGCTATGACCAGAGTGGGTCCGATCTGACGCTTAGCTATAAAATAGCGTATTGGCCGGCCAATTGACCTTGCGATCCTGATAGTTTTACCCTCAATGGAAACCAGTGAAAATTGTCCGTCAATCTTACGTACTGCCTCGACATCCCCTGACCTGACAATATTAACTGCTTCATCGTGTGTCATATTATATATAACATTTTTTTCGGGACTTGTCAGATCCACAACATTGCTTACATATTGATTATTCATTTTCTTTATTTAATATATTCTTATAAAATATTGTGCTTAAATTTATTCAGTTACAATTCCTTTCCCTTGTAATATAGTCAGATAACGGTCGGCGGCAATATTCTTAATAACCTCGTTTGTCCCGTCAGACCATTTTATCTCAAGCCTGTCAATTTGTTTTTGCTGTTTAAGGCCGATATGAAGACGGGGATCATTATTGGCAAGGTAACTTGTTGCCCATTGATTGGCAAAAACCTGTTTCTTTTCACCAGCTGATACAATCACTTTTGCGCCTATAGCAGAAGCCGGGCCGGTTTTGCCTTTCAGTGTCAATCCAAGCCAATGGTTGCCGTTTCCACCCTCATTTCTGAGAAGTGCGGCAGTGGCCTGTTTATCAACATGTGAGATAATTATATCGAGAAATCCGTCATTATTAAAATCCCATACAGCCAGGCCCCTGCCGGAACGTTTGGTTGAGAAATAGGCACCATGATCTTTCCCGACATTCTTAAAATGTCCTTTCCCATCATTCTCAAGCAAAAGTGGATACTGAAGAATAAGTTCCTCCGCAGTTCCATTGGCAGCGACGATATCAGGATCTCCGTCATTGTCATAATCAAAAAGCTGGGCTCCCCAACTACTCTTACCCTCCATGGCTGTGGCGACACCACTCGCCTTTGTGATGTCAACAAAAACACCATTGCCCAGATTGCGGTAAAGAGCTCCGTAATCAAGATCTGAAACAAGGATATCAATCAATCCATCACCATCAATATCACCAATTGATCCATGCATTGAACCTGTTCCTTTCCCCTGGTCGTTAGCAGCTACACCGGCTGCCACTCCAACTTCCTTATAAGCTCCGTTGTCATTTCTGAAAAGGAAATTCAGCTGATGGTCGTTGGCCTGAAATATATCAAGGTCACCATCACCGTCATAATCAAACACAGTCAGGCCCATACATTTTGAATCAGGATAATAAAGGTGGTTTTTCAGGGTAACATCAGCAAATTTTCCATCGGGCCGCTGCTCATAGAGCATGGATGCCTGACCATTATATTCAGCAGGACTTGGCATCATCCCTGGTGTTGCCGGTGAGACATAAGATGGGTCAAAGGCCATAAAGTTGCCTACCATCGCGTCAAGTCTCCCATCTTTATTATAGTCCCAGAATGAGACCCCAATGCTCCACTTTGTGAATCCGTTCAGCTTTTCAGGGCCGCCCAGGCCCAAAGAAGATGTGATATCGCTGAACGTTCCGTTTCCATTATTATGATAGAAAACATTTGGACCAAAATTCAAAACATAGAGATCCTGAAAACCATCGTTATCAAGATCAATGGCACCGGCCGCCATACTCCACTGATTACCACCAACCCCTGCTTTTCCCGTAACGCATGTAAATGTTCCGTTTCCGTTATTTTTATAAAGATCGTTGTGTGAATTTATGAATACTTTCCCGGCAGGATCGGAAATACCTTCAATATATTTTCCGTTCATCAGGTAAAGATCCATTAGTCCGTCATTATTGTAATCAAAAACAGTAATACCTGAACCGCTGCTCTCCAGGATATTTTTATAGGAATAATCTCCAAAGGTATATTTGAAATTAATTCCGGCGTTCCTTGTTACGTCTGAAAATATAATCTTTTTCTGGGCAGACAATAATACCGGGATACAGATCAAAAAAAGGCAAATACAGAATCTGCTATGCTTCCGCTTCATTATTGATTTCCTTTTTTAATATTATTCCGGTAATCATCGGATGTCACAATCCGGGTGTTATATTCCTGATTGTATATTTGAAGTCCGGGATCCAGGGGATATGAATCATCCGCTGAAGGCGGATAACTCTTCATACCATGAAATGGAAGAGGCAATACTGTACTGCCAAGTGAGGTATTTATATCACCATCCTTTACCCAGCCAACACTATGGATAAAAAAATCTCTTTTACAACCGTTCTTCAATTCAGGTAACCCTTTAGCATCAAACGTTACAGAAGTTTCATCACCGGCATTGGAGATAATATATTTGTTATCTGATTCCAAAAGGAGAGGAAGTACATCACCATATCGTGTGTAATTACCAGTCAAATCGCGCCATTTTCTATTTTTATCAACATTTGAATAGTCAAACCAGTGAGGTCCGTAGCGGCCGCCTTTTCTAAAGCTTCGTGAGAAACCCCTGTAATGCAGTTCAGCAGAAACCGGGTTCAAAACAGTCGGGATGATTGGAGAAACGGAAACGCAATCTGAGAAAAAGATTTGATCCCAGTAAATCTCCATATTTGTTCTGATCCTGATCCTGTGATCTGGTGAAAGGAATTTTGATGAAAGATCGGCTATAACTGTTTTATCCTTTCCCATTGGAAACCCAAGATTGTCAATTACGGTCTCCCAGGCACCGTTTTTATTGATTACCTGTAATAATGGCGGAACGATTTTCAAATCACCCGATTGAGAAATGGCAGTGTTAATACTTGCATCCGTGGGAAATATCCAGCCATTAAGGTAGATAAACAGATTTTTTGAGCGGCCCACCTTACCAGGATCAAGAATCAGATCATGCATTTCAGTAACTCCCTGATATTTACCGGGTTTAAAATCAGATAAATATTTATCGTCTTTCTCGGCAATAAATGAGAGGAGATCGTTTCCGTCAGAGTCTTTTGCTGATACCGGGATATGTTTTTTGCTAACCTGCGAAATTTTCAAACCCGGGAATGGAGGAGGCGAAAACTGTTCAGGAGTGAAAATATCTAAAGAATCAGGACGATCAACAACGACCAATTGTAATTTGTCAATATAAATTGTTTCCCAAAGTTCTGACGTCACCCGGACAGAAAACTTTTCATTCTTCGGTTTTAAAGCACTACCTGATATTTTTATATAATCATCCGACGCATCAGCAAAAGCATGCTTAACATTGCCGCCCATAATACCCAGTGGCATGCCGAGTGCACTTCTCCAGATAATATCCTTTGTGAATACGAATTCATCACCATTCCAGGTATACAGAAACGGGCATGAACCTTTCAAAGTCTGTGCCTCTATCAACGCCTGATCGGCACCGGGAAGAAATATATTCTGCGGTACACCATTTGTCCATGTAATCCTGATAATATCAGCTTTAGTGCGGTTTCCCAAACCAAAATGAATATTAGGATCTGCCACAACCATGGTCTGGTAAAGATCGCCAGCCCGCATTTCAACTTTTGCTCCTATTCCAAAATGGTTATTCTTGGCACTTCCGGCCCTTAAACCAACCAATTTCATATTTACATAGTGGTTAAGATTTCCGCCATCATTACGCAGGAGGAAAATTCCGCCATTCAAACCGGCAATCACCAAATCGAGATCACCGTCATCATTATAGTCAAAAAGAGTTATTTGCCTTCCTGATTTTGGTTCATCCGGTAAAAGTCCCGAAACGTCAGTAAAAATTCCTTTGCCTTCATTATGATAAAGTAAAATACCACGTCCCCCGTTTCCCTCGGATTCTCCTGCAATGATAAGATCCAGAAATCCATCATTGTCAAAATCAAAAAATCTGGCATCATAAGCTTTGATATGCTTAAGTGCTGCGAACATTTCTTTTGAATTTTTTTCCTGCTCAAAACTTCCGTTGCCCTTATTGAGATATAACCCGCTTTCTTCACCTTTCAGCGAAGTAATGAATAAGTCAAGGAATCCATCGTTATTATAATCTCCGACTGCAACAGAACTTGAACCTCCATCACTTTTCAGCCCGCTCTTTTCACCAATATCCTTAAACATTCCTTCTCTTTGATTTGAATACAGGATATTCCCTGCATTTTTATTTACTTCAAAAAGGTCAATATCGCCATCATCATCAAAATCGCCAAAAACAGCATTCAGACTATTCAGGTTAGTTCCAGCCAAACCCATTTTTTCTGCCATCTCCTGAAATGTACCATCTCCATTATTCCGGAACACGAGATTTGAGTTAGTGGTTGTTTCAAATAAATCAAGATCCCCGTCATGGTCAAGATCAACGAACAAAGCCTTAATACCTACCATTTTGCTTCCAATTTTCGCATTTTCCGTGACATCGTCAAAAACTCCTTTTCCATCATTTTTATATAAAACATCACCCCCGTTCCTAACAATGAAGAGATCAGGAAAGCCATCGTTATCCCAATCAGCAAATGCGACTGATGATTCTTTTCCGGTATGTCTGATCCCGGCTGCTTCTGAAACATCCTTAAACGTTCCCATATCATTATTGAAAAGGTAATGCCTGAACGATCTTGCAACCGGATCATAACTACCTACATAAAGATCAATATCTCCATCACCATCATAATCAGATGCTTCAGAAAAAGTGGAATTCCGGAAATCAATATTTTCACCTTCCCTGAATGATGATACAATATTCAGACCCGCTGAAGTTGTCGCGTCAGTGAATTTAATAACATCAAGAAGTGATTTATTTTCAGTGACACCTGAAGATGATTGCTGGTCAAATGTAATCAATGGAAATCCTACCAGGGATCCTCCCGGACCCTTCAGGTCCATAATGCCTGCCTGATAAGGAGAGGTAACCTTCAGGTAATTGTGAAAATAAGTAAACTGAACAATAGCATTCCCCTTATCCTTCTTTTTAAGCAAAGAAAGGGCTTTGTCATAGTACTGAACAGATTCCTTCGGAAATTCCGGAAATTGTTTTTTGATTATTTCCAACTGTTCTACAGCCTTATCTGTCTCTCCGTTGAGGATACATATTTCGGTCAGGCTAAGATGTGGAACCAGATTGGCAGGAGCTTTTTCAACAAGCTGAAGTAAATAATTCTTACGTTCTTTTTGAGATTCCTCACCTGATCCGGCAGAATACAATTCGGTCAGATCATAAAGTATCCTAATGTGGTCAGGCGCGAATTGAAGTGCCTCTTTAAGTTCTGAAACAGCTTTTTCGCGTTCGTCATTCATTTGAAAAACAGTTGCTAGTAGCAACCTTATATCCGGATCCTTAGAATCAATTTTGATTGCTTTAAATAGTTGTTTTTCAGCTTCCGGATATTTGCCCATTCTTAAGTATACCAATCCCAGGTTCGCATAGCCCATCTTTTCGTTCGGCGAGAGTTTGATGAATTTTAAAAACTCACTTTCGGCCTCGTCAAGTTTAAATTCTTCCAGATATGCGAGACCCAATGTTTGGGTGGTCTTTAAGTCAACAGATTTTTGTTTGCTGTCCTGGGGCGCATCCTGGCAGTTGAACAGTAAAGAGAAGTAAAGCGTAATTAATATTAAAATATTATTCTTTATCATCATTATTATAAAGTTTTTTAACTGTATGATTTTCCCTTTGTGTTACTTTGAGTTTTACTTTGTGATCCATTGTGGTTAATGAATTAGGTTTTACCGCAAAGGTACACTAAGGCCTTCACAAAGGTGCACCAAGGACTTTTGGACATACTGGTGATTCATAGCACCAAAATTAAGAAATAAATGGAACTTAATCCCGGGTTTATCTTTCAACTGTAACCGGAATGCCATTTTTTATTTCTACCAGCCCGACTGTTCCGGCAAGTTTACCTTTGTCATCAAAGCGAATTGTACCTGTTACTCCTTCAAAATGCAATTTTGTCAGAGTCTTTTGGATGTTTTCACTGTCAAGACCAGCTCTTTTGATAGCTTCTATAAGTAAACTCATGCCGTCAAAAGAATATGCTGCAACCGCCCCGGGTATTTTGCCATAGGTTCTCCGAAACTCATCGCGGAAAACCAAATCCTTTGATCCCGACCAGTTTCCAGGAGAGACTAATATAACTTTCTCATAATATTTAAGATCCAGATCAGGAAATTCATCTTCATTCATAAGAGATAATGAACCAAATAATGTTTGATTCATTTTCATTTGTACTAATTGCATTATAAATGGTATCGAAGCTGAAGGATTTCCAAAGGGAACAATACCTTGAATATCAGCCTCTTTGATTATATCAATTAAAACATTAAAATCCTTACTGTTGCTATTATAGACAAGCTGCAAAGGGTCTGGATTACCTGTCGACTTAGTTTTTTTAAGAAAGCTTTCCAATGCCAGTTTAGAATCGTAACCACTATCTGAAACAACGGCTATTCTGGTAAATTTTCTTTTGTTGTAAATTTCTTTAATCAAGGCATCTGCCTGCTGAAGGTCGGTTGGAACGCAACTGAAATACCATGGTACAAATGCCTGAGCCAGAGTAGGATCACTTGCCCATGCGGATAAAAAAACAATTCTGGCTTTTGTTGTAACCTGTTCAACCAGGTGACCATTTCTCCCATCACAAGAACCCATTATTGCACACACATTTTCTTCGAAGATAAGGTCAACAGCCTGCTTAGACCCTGTACCCCATGGGCCTTTCATTGACCGGATAGCTAGTTCGAAAGGTTTCCCATTAAATCCTCCTTTTTCATTGGCTTTCCGGATTGCCATTTCAGCACCGTGTTTTGCAGCCTGAGAGTTATTATCTTGGATTAACAATCCTATTTTTACAGTTTTAACTGAACCTTGCTGTTTTTGGATTTTAAGTACATTTGGGTTAATAAAACCCAAAAATGTTAATAAAATACATATGGAAAATATTAGTTTCAGTAATCTCATTGAATGACCATAATAAAACCTTCAATATTATTCTTCAGAATTGCATTATCAGATTTTATTCTATTCTGTTTTATAATTTTACCACCTCTCGTTCTCCCGAAAAGTGGAAAGCTGGGAAGGTGGGTAATTGATTAAACTGAAAAAGAAGTTAACAACAAAAAATCAAATATTAATAAAATTGAGAAAAATAATACTTCAGGCTGGTGAAAGTTTTGGTATTGAAATCTCCCTTCCGATTGCCTTAGCTATTTTCCTCATATCAGCCATTAACAGGTCAAATTCATCGAGGCTGAGTGATTGGTAACCATCACAAAGCGCTTCTTCAGGTTTAAAATGTACTTCCATTATAAGTCCATCAGTTCCTACCGCAACAGCGGCTTTAGCCATTGGTGGTACCATCCATCTGACACCGGTTCCGTGACTCGGATCGACTATTACAGGGAGATGGGTGAGACGTTTCAACATTGGAACAGCGCTCAGATCGAGGGTATTCCTGGTGGAAGTTTCAAAAGTACGGATGCCGCGTTCACACAGAATAATCTGATCATTACCCTGTCTAAGAATATATTCGGCAGCAAGAAGGAATTCCTCAATAGTTGCCATCATACCCCGCTTAAGCAAGATAGGTTTTTTGCACATTCCGGCCTCTTTCAGAAGTGGGTAGTTTTGCATATTGCGTGAACCAATCTGTAGCATATCGGCATACTCTGCCACCAGTTCAACCTGCCTGGTATCCATTACTTCTGTGACTACAGGTAAACCGGTTTCCTTTCTGACCGAACTCAGCAGTTTCAATCCTTCTTCTCCCAAACCCTGAAAGTTATAAGGTGAAGAGCGTGGTTTGAAAGCTCCCCCTCTTAAGATCTTTGCACCACCTGACATTACTGATCTTGCAGTTTCAAACAGTTGCTCCCAACTCTCTACGGCACATGGTCCTGCAATAACAATAATTTCAGATCCACCTACCTGAACTCCGTTGATATTCACAATTGTATCATCAGGCTGTGACTTACGACTCACCCTGGATGGAACGGAAGATCCACTGTTAATAGATTTATCGCATGGATTTTTTTCCATTATCTATTTCCTTTTAAAATTTAATATCTGGATTTAGGTTTCTTATATATTGTATTGTCCCGCTTAAAAGGAATAGCAGGAGAGAATTCAAATTTACCGTTATTTACTTTAGCCATAAATATTGGTCTTACATTGTTCCAGCTCCCATCAAAAACGACTTTGCCGGTAACACCCTGATAGCCATTTATGGTTTTCATATCGGTAAGTACATCCCTGATCAGTGCACGGTTTAGTCCTGCTTTCCGAACAGCCTCAATCAAAATGTTCATTCCATCATAGGCATGTGCTGCAAAGACATCGGGTTCCTGGCTGAATCTCTTATGATAATTAGCCTGAAATGCTTTTAGCTTAGGATCATCAGAATTTGGGTTATACTGACAGGTGGTAACTATTCCTTCAGCAGCAGGACCTGTAATTTTCAGAAACTCAGGTGAAACAATTCTGTCTGAACCATACACCGCCTGCTTGAATCCCATCGCACGTATCTGTTTTAATACAAGGGCAGATTCTTTTGCGTTTCCCCATATAATTATTGCATCCGGCGAAGTAACCATTATTCGCTCCAACTGAGTTTTAAAATCAGTTTCACCATCATTAAAGCGCTCTTCAATAATAACAGGGAAACCTATTCTGGTAGCTGTGCGGTTGAAATGTAGGGTTCCAACACGTCCATAACGATTGTTGGCTCTTATCATTGCCACTCGAGAATGTCCATCCCTTTTGAATACATAGTCAACCAGGGCATAACTACTTTGCCGGTCATCTGGTATGGTACGTACGACCCATGGTATGTTAGTCTCTGTGAAAGTAGGATCAGGATCACCTGTACAAACCATTGGTATTTCCAGTTTTAAAGTCGCCCTTATTGCAACATGCGATACGATATCATCTATTGAACCCAGCCAGGCCCAAACCTTTTCATCGTCCATTTTCACCACTTCATTTGCTGCTGCGCCCCATAATCCAACATCATTGTGTATCATTAACTTGTATGGAATGCCATGGTAGCCTCCCTTTTTATTGGCCTCCTCAATTGCCAGCACAGATCCCTGTAACATCTGTTTGCCCAAGGATACAAGAATTGAACCTTCCAGTGGTCCCAGGAATCCAATTTTTACCTCCCTCAGATCTGTAGGAGCTGGCTCTTCACGTCCCGCACCATAAAATTTCATAGGTTCAATAAAATGATACTTATAGGCTTTTTGATATTTATCGTAACCAACCAGTTCATCCGGGATATTACCGTAATTCGCTTTTTTTTCCTGCCCGGTGACCCATGAAAACGGCAGAAGAAAAATCAGAAATAAATTCACAAGACTTTTAAATTGTGATTTCATATTAGAATTTCTATTTTGTTTTACAGATAGCATAAGCTTCAATTTCAATAAGTAATGTCTCCCAGCACAACCTTGCCTGAATTCCCGTGCTGGCAGGAAGAGGATCGAGATTCATCCAGCTATAAAATGAGGTACGTATCTTGTTGAATTCAGCATAATCTCTTTCAATATCCCTCAGATAATTTGTTGTCCTTACCACATCATGCCATGACATTCCTTCTGCCGCCAAAAGATTTGTGATATTTCGGTAGGTTCTCCAGAGCTGAGCCCTGAAATCTCCAATGTGTTCAGCTTTGCCCTCCTCATTCACACTGGCAGTCCCTGAAATAAGTAACACCTTATGGCCGCCAAAATCAAGACGCAGTGCTCTTGAGAAGGAGGAAGGTTTCGCATAGTCAAATGCTTCGTTAATTACATGTGGGGCATGTACTACATGTTTTTCAATTGGTGGTCTGTTCGTATGCACGGAAGGGTAAACTGACCCTATTATTTTGTTTTCTTTGGATAAAATTCCAAGTTTCCTCATCTCCGTGCGTTCACCATCGGTTAGTCTTGAAATATCTATCAATAATTCTGTATTGGCCATTATTTCTATTGTTTCTGTTGTTTCAAGTGTATCAATCGTCTCCATATCATTTTTTTATATAAGAATATTTTTAATTATTTTTCAGCAATTCTCCACGGCTTACACCTTTTGATGTAGCAACCCAAAGCACGCCATCCTCAGCATCAACACCAATTATAAAATTATGAGCAATTGAAGGAGATAAAGGAATCTCTCTCTTCTCAGTTCCGGCTGTAATGATAGCCAAACCATTGGCATTATTTTCATTTTTCTTATATGTTACCCAGTTCTTACCGTCGGTACTGCTCAATCCATTATCACTACAGACAAACACTATCGGACCTTCCGCCCTGAGAAAGTTGATGAAGTTACTGGCCAGACCGCTGTCGTGGTCAAAGTAACCCTTCCATCTTGTTCCGTCGTACCGGCTCATCCCAAAGTAAGACGAAACCCATAAAATGCCATCTGCCCATGAAGTTGCTGTTGTAATATCGTGTACAACACCATCGTCCGGCTGCAGATCAATTTCCATGAAACCGTCAGGGTCGACATAATCTCTAAATTGTTTGGTTTTGGTATTATACTCGATAACTCCTCCTCCCCAGGCAGCAATAAATATCTTTCCGTCTCCTGCAGAAACTCCATATGTCCATGGTTCATGCATTGGAGCGTTCTTTTCCGTAAATATCTCCCATTCTTTCGTATAGGTATCATAATGACCTACTCCTCCTCCGGTAGCACACCAAATATCTTTGCCGTCACAAATAACCATATAAACCAGGTCATTTGGCATGCCACTGTTGAACTGGGTAAAATTTTCAAACTTACCTCCCGACCACCGGCTTAATCCACCAAGGGTTCCGATCCATACATCTCCGGTCATTTCACTTATATCAACGGAGACTACACCATTATGAGCAAGTCCATCTTTTGTGGTATAGGTAGTCCATTTACTATTTTCATAAACCGCTAGCCCATCATGAGTGCCGGCAAATACCCGGTTGCCGTCAATACGGACACAATATGCATGGTCGGAGGGCAACCCGTCTTTGGTTGTAAAATTCCGCCAGTGGCCAAACACAGGCATTGGTTTTGCATTTTCTATTGCAGGGCCATTTCCATGTCTTTTTTCAGCTATTACCTTAGAATTGTTTTCTGTAACCTGTTTATTTCCAGACAGAGCATTCAGTTCTGAAGGACGTTTACCGTTAAGGATGAGTCCCATGGAAAAAATTCCCAGCAGGACAACGGATAATACGGCATATCTGAAGTAGTTTTTTTGAAGCAGTTTTCTCATAGTTATTAATTTTAATTTTTATAATATGAATCATGAATAATCTTTGATCCCTTATTCAATTTGGCAACTTTCTGGTCATATTCCGGTGCCCTTAAGGATTTCAGATACTCGACCATATCGTTGAGTTGATTTTTCGTCATATCGCCGGCTAACCCGTGCTTGTCATCTTTGCCGTATTTTGTCCATATTTCTTCGAGAGTAGCAGCACGACCGTCATGTAAATATGGCGGAGAAGCATAAATGTTATTCAGGTGAGGTGTATCAAACAACATGGAATCGTCACTTGCAGCGAGCGTACTTACGTCCGCAAGTTTCAGGTTTGTATAATATGGTGGTGGATGACAGGTTATGCAGCGGTTATTTTCAGGGATAACATTGCCGAAATTATCAATTGAACGTTCAAATATTACTTTACCACGAAGTTGGGTCTCATTCAAGTCGCCGATAGGATTGTGTAACAGGTTAGGAGGATAAGGTATCCCTGTTATAATATAAGCAACAATTGCATCAAGATCCTTATAACTAAACTGTTCAGTTCGTGTAAGGACAGTTGAAAATCGCATCCCGTCCTGTTTGTATACGGTCTGATTCTTTCCGTTCCATTTAAACGGAGGAGTATCACCGATATCGCGTAACGACTGGGTATTTGTAACATTACGTCCCATATCTTTGGATGCCATATTATAAACAAGCCCGTCCTCATGTTCATCTGGATGACAGGTATAACATGCATACTGGTTCTGAAATGTGTGCCCGGCATTATTTAAAAGCCTGCGTCCCCTGCGGGCTACTGTGATCCTGCCAGGGCCCCCCAGTTTGATGGTATTAATTGTCTCAAGAGTTTCCGTATTGATAACACCAATCCTGTCTTCCAGATGCTCTGCAACATATAGCCTCTTTCCGTCAGGAGATAACACAAGCCCTTTTGGGTTTGCTCCAGTTGAAATACGCTTTATGACATACCGGCTGCTGATTCCCAGGTGATTGGAATAAGTCCTGAGCATTTCAGGAGAAGAATCAGTTATTAAGCCCCTTACAGAATCAATATCAACTACTGTGATAATATTCACACCAGCATGAGAGACGAATGCTTTCTTACCGTCAGGTGTAATAACAATATCAAACGGATCGGGATAATAGGCATTTGGTTCATCGAGTAATAACTGAACCACTCTGCCGTTTTCCTTTTGCTCAATTATCCCGATTCCATGGGTCATCATAAATCCATGTTCAACCTGTATGGACGGAACCAGGTTCTTGGGACGAATAAGCGTTACAAATGCCAAATCTCCGCCGGGTGTAAAGGCAACATTTTCCATCATATAGGCTGATTCAATATTTTTACGATCAGTAATCCTCTGGGTACTGTCATTCACCACTGTCAGTTCGCTCACCAGAGTATCGCCGTAAGGAGCAATCAGGGCGCGCCGGCTGGTCACATATAGTACTCTTCCGTTAGGAGATAGCCTGGCCCCGGTAGGATTATTTCCGGTAGTCAGTCTTTTTTGTTCTTCTCCGGTGGTAAGATTTATTATTGATAAATCTGAACTATATGAATTCACAACATACAGAAATCCTCCATTGTTACTCAGAACAAGATCTGCCGGACCACTTCCTGTTTTAAGTGTATCTATAACATTAAATTTATCCAGATCAACAACAGACACATTATCAGCCCATTGATTGCTGACATAAGCAGTTTTACCATTAACATCAAGAACCAAACTGTGAGGATGATCTCCTACAGTAATTTCATTCAAAACCTTACGGGTTTCTGTATCTACTTCAAGCAGAGCATCTCCATCCTGCGCAACGACATATAGCCTTTTACCATCTTTAGAAACAGCCAAATTAAACGGGGAATAATAATCTGCATTGATTAGTTTTGATATCAGGAGGTTCTTTGATGTATAAAGATGACATGAGGTACAAAGAAGCGGATGGTCTGTGACAGCTGTTTTGATATTAACGTGTGCCCTGGCCATTTTGCGACCGGGAAAATAAACCACTATTCCCAAAACAAATAGTAATCCAATAATCAAGAATAATTTAGTTGCCTTCATATCTATTCCAATGAAATCTTTTTCTCAGTAACCTTACTCATGTGAACCGGAATACTAACCGGAGGTTTTTTTACTGCAAGTGATAATCTGTTCACGGGTACCAGCTCATGATCTTCGTGACAACCTACACATCCCCGCCGCTCATTGGGACGTAACCATATCCAGCTACAAGGTCCTTGCAAAACATGGCCTTTTTCATCAAGTGTCTGTATCTTGAAAGGTGTATCAGCGATAACTTTGAAATAAAAAGAACCATCTTCCTCAACCTGGACTACTCCAAGAGTTGAGTCCCTTCCGATCACCTGTATTTTACATGCTTTCGGTAATGCGGAGGCATTTCCTGTTGATTGCATATCCAGGACATTGATATCCTGGCAGAGGAGCAATCCTGTTTTTACTCCAACATCCACTTCACTTGGCAGTTTTTTGGGCCTGTCATGTTTTTCTACTACAACAGCTTCCAATATATTAAAATCATTATTGCTGTAAATTACATCTCCAAGAATTTTATTTTCAGCATCAAATTCATAAAGCGCGTACCGGTCAGTTTCAGACTTTCGATAGGAGACCAGGAGTTTGCCTGAATATTGTGGAATAACAGCCCGAAAATCACCTTTAATTTCAGATGTGAGATTAACCCTGGAATGTAAAGGTCTATTATAGCTGATGGAAATTAAACTTCCTCCTTCCGGGTTACCTTTATCCGATTCTGTAAACAGGATTTTACCATTGGTTACTTCCCATCCACCACTGGTTAATGTACTTCCTTCGTTACCTTTATAAAACATTTCGGCCTTTGTACCATCAGGTCGTAAAATCATAAACATCGGATACCCTTGTTCCGGATAAAGCTGTCGACCAATTGTCAGGATACGGCCATCATTTAATACATTTGATGCAAAATATGTATGAGGATTAAAAGTAATTCGTTTAATATCAGAACCATCGGGATTGCAGGTACACAAGGAATGGCCTGCTTCCAATGAATCATTCACACCTGATTTGCTGAATATCAAACGACCATCGGGTAAATAAGCAGGATCGATACAGTTTTCCCTGGATGAAGTCACCTGCCTGGTTTTTAAATCTTCCAGGTTCATTTCCCATATCTGCCATGGCTCGTTTTGCTTATGCTGGGCAGCAAACAACAGGTATTTGCCATCAAATGAAATCTCCGGTGACTGAGCCGAATAGTAATCTGCAGTAAGCTCCTTTAATGTCCCGGCCGGTTGATCAGGGTCCAATGCCACAATCTGAGCCTGAGGGAAATATCTCCAGGTATCTCCGGTGACATAATCATTTTCTCCTGTCTTTACGCCAACCTGTGTAAAGATGATCATGCCATCCATGGACTTTTCCATACAGGATGATAAAAAGAAAGCTGAAGAAACAATGGCTATTGTGATAGAAAAACTTTTGGTCACTCTTTTTCTGTTCATTAAAAGTTTTTTAGGGTTCATTAACAGTAAGAATCTGGTTGGCTTTGATATTCTCCAATACCTGCGATTTACCTGAAGGCCACTTTATCTCAATTCTTTCCACATTCTCATTTTTTGCGAGGCCAAAATGCATCCTAGTATCATTCTGAGATAGGTACCCGGTTGTACTTTTTTTCTGAGCCGACTGCATCTTGCCTCCTGAAGTTAATTTTATCCTGGTGCCTATTCCATCCCTGTTGCTGGTCTGTCCGATAAGACTAAGAATCAGCCAGTTATTTTGGTTACCTTTATTATTTCTAAGAAACATGCCACGATTGTTCAGATTTGCAATATATATATCAAAATCTCCATCATTATCATAATCACCCAAACAAGCTCCGCGCCCGACATATTCTTCTTTAAAATAACTTCCGCTCTCAACGGATACATCCCTGAATTTTCCATTACCGATATTCTCAAATAATTGATCTTCCTGCCCATACAGGTGCTTAAGTGCCCCATTTGTTTTAAAAATGTCAACATCGCCATCATTGTCATAATCAACAAAAGATGAGGACCATCCGACAAATTGTGCTGCAGCAGTGGCAATACCTGAAGAGTATGATCTGTCACTGAAAATCCCGTTCCCTAAGTTCTCATAAAGTGAACAGTAAGTGTCATCAGATTTAAAGAGATCAAGTAAACCATCTCCATTAAAATCGGCAAAATCGACCGACATGCTGATTGTTGATTCCCCCGCCTGGCTGAAGCCGGTTCCAGACATAGTTCCCTTATCAGTGAATCCATTGCCTAAGTCATTGTGCCACAGATAATTCACTGTATGATCATTGGCTACGAAAATATCCACAAAACCATCATCGTCATAGTCTGCAGCTCCAACGCCCATTGCCCTCCCGTCAATGTCAATTATTCCCATGCTTTTTGTTACATTTTCGAAAGTTCCATCGCCTTTGTTATGGTACAAAACATCCGCCTGGGCATCATAGGCCAGCGGACCCGGAAAGCCGTCGGGTGCATAAAAATATTTATATTCCGGATCAAAATTCAGGTAATTCCCAACATAAAGATCAAGAAATGAATCATTGTCATAATCGAGCCAGACAGCTCCTACGCTGCATTCATTCCCTCCTCCCACTTTGGCACGTTTTGTGACATTCGTGAAAGTACCATTGCCATTGTTTTTGTAAAGAATATTTGGTCCGTAATTGCTAACAAATATATCGGGATAACCGTCATTATTGTAGTCGCCTACTGTTACGCCCATCCCATAGGCATGATCATTTGCCCCGGCCTTTTTGGTAACATCTTCAAAAGTACCATCGCCCTTGTTACGGTAAAGATGGTTCTCCGGCAATATATCTGGTTTTTCGCCTTTAATGAAACCTTTGAGCCATGTACCATTGCAGACATAGAGATCAATATACCCATCCTGATCAAAATCGAGAAAAGCTGCACCTCCTCCGCTTGATTCAATAATATTGGTTAAATGTTCCTCACCAATATTATGAATAAAATCCAATCCTGCTGCAAGCCCGATCTCCTGGAAATAATCATCATTTGCGGCAGGCAGGGTCGCGACAGGCTTCTTCGACTTTAAAGAAGAATTACTATTGGACTGACATCCGGAAAGGATCAGCAAAAAGACGAAAAGCAATACAAAATATCCGTATTTATTTGAATTGCTGTAATAATTCTTTATCATAGTTATTGTATTTTGTAGAGGACACTTTTTATCATTTTCTTAAAAGAGATCAAGCGGTTAAATTATTGGCAATGATAACTCCGGGTTGTTAAACGAGGATTAAAACAGGATTAAAATGAGATTAAAAAGGCAGATTAGTTAATTATTAAATCACAAAACAGATGGATTCTCTTCAAAAGTCCGTAACTTTCAAGTAATTGTAGGAAGTATAACATTTACAATGGTTCCTTTCCCTATCCGGGATGAAAGTTTTACTGTTCCGTTATGATTTTTAATTATCTGATTGGTTAACGGAAGTCCGATTCCATAACCAGAAACCGGGAAGGAATTGGCACCGCGATAAAATGGTTCAAATACCTTTTGGAGGTCTTCCCCGGATATACCAATTCCATTATCTTCAAATATTACCTCAATACATTTTCCGGAATGATTTAGTTTAATGTCAACTACATGATCAGGAGAATATTTACAGGCATTATCTATTATGTTGGAAACTGCAACTTTTAACAAAGACTCATCTCCGACAACAATCATCTGATCAGAATCTGTCAATGAATTGTCAATGGAAATATTGATATGGTAATCACGATTTAACCTTTTCATTTCCTCCTGAACCTGCCAGAGAATTTCATCAATCCTTACCTGCTTGTTTAGGTGCAAAGGATTTTCAGCACTGGTGCGGGCAATTAACAATAATCTGTTTGAGAGGCTAATTAGTGATTTTATATCTTCAAGAACAGATCCCAATGCTGACTTGTATTCTGCAATTGATCTGTTTTTCATAGTCAACACCTCCAGTTGACCATTTATCGAAGTGAGCGGGGTCCTCAGTTCGTGCGATGCGTTTGCAATAAAATTCTTCTGCGTGGAAAAGGATTCCTCAAGACGTTCGAGCATTTTATTAAATGTCTTTGCGAGTCTGCCGATCTCATCGGTTCCCTTGCCCTCGAAAACCCTTAAATTCAGGCTGGTGATAGATATATCTTCAACTTTTTTTACCACATCTAATATTGGCCTGATTGCTCTTCCTGAATAAAACCATCCAACAACAGAAAACAACAGAAGACTCAACAAACCAACAATTAACAAAATATTCTTTAATTTCCCAAGATGCAATAATCCCTCACTGTCGGTTGCAGCAGCAATAATTACAAACCGGTCAAAATTTGTAAAATATAATGCTCCTGTAACTTCAGACGAATCTTTGTTATAGCTTAGCTTGTTTCCTGATCTTATCTGGTCTATGAGACTTTGCTCAATTTTCATTTCCGGATTTTCAGATGAACTGTAAACTATATCATTCTTTGAATTAAAAATGAATATCTTTTCGTTTTGCAGGTGATCAGGATTATCATTTTCAATTCTTCTTACCCGGTTGGCATCAACTTCGTACTCATTAAAAAGTAGATTTGCAGTGCTCAGGGCTTTATTTCTAAGCCGTTTGCTAAAATCATCATTACGAAATTCTGCTGCTGAAAAATAGATAGCAAAAGATGCCACCGTCATAATTATCGCTCCTGAGAGGAGAAACTGTAGTGTCAATCTGGTCCTTATCTGCATTCTAAATATCTCCCAGCACATACCCAAACCCAACTTTGGTATGGATCAACGCTTTATCAAATCCTTTATCAATCTTCTTGCGCAAAAAATTAACATAAACATCAACTACATTTGTACCGAAATCAAAGCTTGCATCCCAGACTTTCTCAGCAATATCGTTTCTCGACAAAACACGTCCATTGTTTCTCATGAAGTATTCGAGTAATGAAAATTCTTTGGCCGTCAGGTCAATACAAGAAGACCCTCTCCTTGCGATCTTCTTTTCCAGATCAAGTTCCAGGTCATCGACTACAAGTTTGTTAATAGTGTCTTGTGATTGAACAGGTTTCTTCAGTAAAACCTTGACCCTGCACAACAACTCCCTGAATTCAAATGGCTTAACCAAATAATCGTCAGTACCTGCATCAAATCCGATAATTTTATCGTCAGTAGTTCCCAACGCTGAAAGCATCAAAACAGGAACATTTGAATTTAATTCCTTTAGCTTTTTACATAAATCCAAACCATTGATTCCCGGAATAATAATATCAAGTATGAAAAGGTTATATTTATATTGCTGTGCAAGTTTTTTTGCTGATAATCCATCATATGCTATTTCAGCATCATAATTATTTTCTTCAAGTCCTTTTTTAATGAAAGAAGCTACCTTTGGTTCATCTTCTACAATCAATATCTTCAATTTCTTCATTTAAAAAAATTTGAATTTTAAAAGTCCGGCAAATATTAGAAAATATATTTGAATATTGGCAGAATAAAAGAAAAAGAAGCTGGCTGAAAGATTTCCGGAAGCTACTTTTTACCATTTATCTTTACAAGTTGCATGAAGTTATCATTCTTAGCTGCAATAATACCCCGGTCCTTGTTTTTCCCCAGATGAATCATATTTATCCCCCTTACATCCCCATTCAGGATTAATCCGCTATCTGTATAAGGTACAGGTTCAAAATTGCCTTTCCCATCCCCTTTCAGGTAAAGCCCTATACTGGCATCGTTTCTGACCGTTTCAACTTCAGAGCCATACATATTACCGGCTATTACCAGGTCCAGATTCCCATCCCCGTCTATATCTTCCGTGACAATGCCATTCACAGAAGAAATCTGGGCAGGATTAGGTAGAGGATGAACCTTGAAAGAGCCGTCACCCTTGTTTTCAAAATAACATGTTGCGAAATTGCAGGCTTTATAGTTTAAAATACCTTTCAAATTATTTGCACCATAAACATCTGCCAGTGAGGCTTTAGCGAAAGCGCTATGAGTTGGGAATTTCTGTTTAATAAAGGGGGTTTGATTTACCGAACGGTCACGACTATACACGGTAAACAATGTGTCATTATAATAATACCCCAATACAATATCTAAAGTGCCATTATTATCAAAATCTTTAGCATATACTTCAAACGGGTATTTCTTACCTGCCTTATACCTGTAATTCAAACCAAGGTTTCCTGCAACAAGGTCAATGTCACCATCATGGTCGAAATCGGCAGCTACAATACTATTCCACCAACCCGTTTCCTGCGACAATCCGGACTTGTCAGTTATCTCTTCAAAAGTTTTGCCGTTGTTTTTAAGTACCCTGACTGACATCCACTCACCAACTATAACCAGGTCCTTCTTCCGGTCGCCGTTTATATCGGTAAAAACTGCGTCCGTGACCATACCAATATTCTTAAGCATGGGGGCAACTTCAGCAGTTACATCCGTAAACAGCACATTTCCTGACTTAGAGTCATTTCTCAATATATGGCTTGATACAGGCAGCGGGTATTTGCCAGGT
>Ga0247842_10001895_pt1 | contig 32867 bp, 36 predicted proteins | sample LaCruzMarch2015__3_FD_192411 | JGI IMG/M metagenome (GOLD analysis project Ga0247842, IMG submission 192411) | Freshwater microbial communities from meromictic Lake La Cruz, Castile-La Mancha, Spain - LaCruzMarch2015_19m | ecosystem: Environmental > Aquatic > Freshwater > Lake | place: Spain...
CGAATGTTCGACTCTCATGAATGGCGGACGCGGACAGCATCGCATTGAAGGCATCGGAGACAAAATGTGCACGCTCATTCATAATGTTCTGACCACCGATTTCATTGCCTTGATCAAAGACGATGATTCGGTCAAAGGACTGAAGATCATCCATGACGCCCCGCACATTCTAAAAGAATTCGGAGTTGATCCAAAAACCGCCCAAGCCATGACCGATCTGTTCGGCGTCTCGGGGATCTGCAACATTTTGGGTGCCATCAAAATGGCCAAGTATCTGCGTCTGGGAGCAGATGACAACGTGGTTACGATTGCGACCGACGGTTTTGATCGTTATGACAGCGTCATTCAAGATTTGGACCACCGGGTTTTGGAAACCGAAGATTATGTCTTGCGTCGTTGGTTCAAAGACATTTTCCAGAAAGCCGATACCGAAGACATCGAGGATGTTCGGGGAACGGCCGGGAAAGAAAGACTTTTCAAACAGAAAGAAAATGACTGGCTGCGATTCGGATATTCTTTGGAATACCTGAACAAAATGCGTTCCATGCAATTCTGGGATGACGAGTATGCCAAGATCAAAGAATATGAACAAAAGATCAAAGAGAAGCGAGGTGAAACGGTATAATGAACATTCCTTTTTCGGAGATTTTAAAACAAGCCCAGTCCCATGAGAAGGCGATGACCGCCTTTCTTCGCGATTTGATCCGGATCCCGGGCGAATCGGGAAAAGAAGAACAAGTCATTCTTCGCATCAAAAAAGAAATGGAAAAAGTGGGGTTTGACAACATTACGAACGATCCGATGGGAAACCTGCTCGGAAAAATGGGAAAGGGAAAACATCTGATCGCCATGGATGCGCACATTGACACCGTTGGCGTCGGAAACCTCGATAATTGGACTTACGACCCTTATGAAGGAAAAGAAGACGCGGAAGTCATCATCGGCCGCGGTTCCAGCGATCAGTTGGGCGGCATCGCCGCCATGGTCTACGCGGGAAAAGTCATCCGCGATTTAAAACTTCAGGATGATTACACGCTTTTGGTCACCGCCACCGTCCAAGAAGAAGATTGCGACGGACTGTGTTGGCAGTACATCATTGAAAAAGACCGGATCCGTCCGGAATTTGTGGTCATCACCGAACCGACCAACGGCCGGATCTACCGGGGACACCGGGGCCGGATGGAAATCAAAGTTACCGTTTCCGGCGTCAGCTGTCACGGAAGCGCCCCGGAGCGGGGCGACAACGCCATTTTCAAAATGGCGCCGATCCTTCTGGAAATCGAAAAATTCAGCCATCAGCTGAAATACGACGCTTTCCTTGGGAAAGGAACGATGACCGTCAGCGAAATATTCTATAGTTCGCCCTCAAGGTGCGCGGTCGCCGACAGCTGCTCGATCTCGATTGACCGGCGTCTGACTCAAGGCGAAACTTATCAATCGGCTTTGGAAGAAATTAGAAATCTTCCGTCGGTTAAATCCGCTCTCGGGAAAGTCGAAATGTATGATTATGAACGTCCGTCTTACACCGGACTGGTTTATCCGACGCAATCCTATTTTCCGACTTGGGTCCTTCCGGAAAACCATGTGGTTTGTCAGACCGCGGTCGAATCGTTCCGGGGGTTGTTTGGAAAAGACCCGGTCGTAGACAAATGGACCTTTTCCACGAACGGCGTTTCCATCATGGGACGCCACGGCATTCCTTGCGTCGGCTTTGGGCCGGGGCATGAAGAAGAAGCCCATGCTCCGAACGAAAAAACTTACAAAAAAGAACTCGTTGATGCCTGCGCCATGTACGCGGCCATCCCGGGAGTTTATCTTAATAATCAAAAAAGAGGAGGAAACCAATGAAACCATTGTTTAAAGGCCGACACTTCATTACTTTGGAAGAGTGGACCAAAGATGAGATCGACACTTTGCTTAAAGTGTCAAAAGATCTCAAGAAAAAGTTTTTGAATAACAAACCAACCCCTTACCTAACCAACAAAACTGCCTTTTTGATGTTTTTCGAGCAATCCACCCGGACCAGAAATTCCATGGAATCCGGTTTGGCCCAACTCGGGGGACATGCCACCTTTTTGGACACTTCAATGATGCAGATCTCCCATGGCGAAAGTGCCAAGGATACCGCCATCATTTTGTCCAGTTACGGCCATGCCATTGCTTGTAGAAACTGCTTCTGGGGAATCGGAAACAAATACTTACGGGAAATGGCTGCCCATTCGACCGTTCCGATCATCAATCTTCAGGATGACTTGTTCCATCCGATGCAAGCCCTCGCGGATCTGATGACCATCCAGGAAGTTTTTCCAACCACCCAGCATCTGAAGATCTCCATCATTTGGGCTTATGCCACCACTCACAAAAAACCGATCAGCGTTCCGCTTTCCCAAATATTGCTGTTCCCAAGATACAGCATGGATGTGACCTTGGCTTATCCGAAAGGTTATGATCTTCCGGATTGGGCCGTAGACAAAGCCAAAAAGAATGCTTTGGAAAACGGGGGAAGTTTCCGGATCACCCATGACATGGAAGAAGCTTACCGCGGCGCCGACATCGTGATCCCGAAAAACTGGGGAAGTTGGGTCACCAACCAATCCACGGCCGTCATCGATGATTTGCTTGAATCGTATCGGGGTTGGAAGTGCACCGAAGCGATGATGGCTCTAGCCAATCCTGACGTCCGCTACATGCACGCTTTACCGGCGGACCGGGGAAACGAAGTCGAAGATTCGGTCATCGACGGAAAACATTCGATCATTTACCAGGAAGCCGAAAACCGGCTGCATACCGCCAAGGCCGTCATGGCCATGACGATGGGAAACAAATAAAAAAAAGGGCCGTTTCAAAAACGGCTCTTTTTGTTTAATATAAGGTTTTTTGTTTTTCCTGATATTCCGAAAACAATTCCAGGCATTCTTCGCGGAAGCCCTCTTCGATTTCCAAAACATCTTTGTTGGGAAGATCATTTTTGATGAATTCACAAATGTAGTCATCCCGAAATCCGATGGCTTCGGCGTCTAAAGGCCGACTTCCGTAAATGACTTTTTTGATGTTGGCCCAAAGAATGGCCGCCAGACACATCGGGCAGGGGTAAGTAGTGGTGATTATGATGCAACCGGTTAAATCATGAGTCCCCAGCGCTTTTCCGGCCGCCCGGATGGCATTGATCTCGGCGTGAGCAGTCGGATCCTGATCGTGAAGCACGGAATTGGAGGCGATGGCGATGATTTTTCCGGAAGCGTCAATGATGGCCGCCCCGAACGGGCCGCCTATGTCTTGGTTCATGGTTTCGCGGGCCTTGGCAATGGCCTTGGCCATAACGGCTCTAATTTCCTTTTTTTGTTCCATACCTAATTCTCTTTCTTAAGAAAATGTATTTGAAGACCGGATTAATTATAACCGTTTTTTTGGGAATTTACAACCATCCGCTTTTGATAAACTTTTTTAGCTGCGAATTCTTGGATGGTAATGGGTATGTAGCAAATGATGACTCTTTTCTCCCAGCGGAGCAATCAAAAATTCTTTGTATAATTCGGCGATGATCGGGTTCTCGTGAGATTTTCTAATTGGCATGTTTTCGTCAACGCGGTAAGTGGCATCGATTCGTTCTTGACGGGTTTTGGTGGTCGTTCCGTAAGGCTGACCGCCGCCGCCGATGCATCCGCCCGGACAGCACATGACTTCAATGAAGACATACGGGGAAGTGCCATTTTTAACTTGCTCGGCGATCTTTTTCGCATTCGCAAGCGTATGGGCGACGGCGACTTTTACGACTTTGTCCCCCAGTTTGACTTCGGCTTCCTTGATGCCTTCCAGTCCCCGAACATTGGTGAAATTGATGTCTTTGAGCGGTTTTTTGTTTACGACTTCATAAACGGTTCGCAAAGCGGCTTCCATGACTCCCCCGGTGGCTCCGAAAATGGCGGCCGCGCCGGTCGTAATTCCGAACGGATTGTCAAAAGGAGCTTCCTCGAGTTTATCGAAATTAATTCCCATTTGGCGGATCATTTTTCCGATTTCGCGAGTGGTCAAAACCGCATCCACGTCCGGATGCTGATGGTCCGAACTCATTTCTTCGCGTTCGGCTTCGTATTTCTTGGCTGTGCAAGGCATGACGGAGACAACGAACAAATCGGCCAGATCAATGTCCATTTTATCGGCGTAATAGGTTTTGGCCAAAGCTCCGAACATTTGTTGCGGCGACTTGCACGTAGACAAATGATCCAAGATCTCCGGATAATGCTGTTCGGCGAAACTGATCCACCCCGGACAGCAGGAAGTGATCATTGGCAAAACTCCGCCCTCCGCGACTCGGCGGATAAGTTCGTTTCCTTCTTCGATGATGGTCAAATCGGCCGTAAAATCAGTATCGAAAACTTGATAAAATCCCAGCAGTTTTAAAGCGGCAACCAGTTTTCCGGTAACGATCGAGCCAGCTTTGGCACCGATTTCTTCGCCGAGGGAGACCCGGACGGCCGGAGCGATCTGAACTATGACTTTCTTGTTTGGTTCATGCAAAGCTTTCCAAACCCGGTCGGTATCGTCTTTTTCGAGGATGGCCCCAACCGGACAAACGCTTGAGCATTGACCGCAGAAAGTACAGAACTCTTCGGAAAGGTAGCGGCCATAGGCCGGGGTGACGGCCGCATCATGGCTGCGGCCCATCATTTCCAGCACATTAATTCCTTGGATGTTCTTGCAAACATCGATGCAACGGCCGCATTTGATGCAGCGGTTTGGATTTCGGACGATTGAAGGATTGTTGTCATCGATCGGCCGGACTTTGAGGACGGTTTCGAAACGATTGTGATCGATCCCCAGTTTGTTGGCCAAAGCTTGCAGTTCGCAATTGAGATTTTTGGCGCAAGCCGTGCAATTGGCATCATGGTTGGCCAGAATCAGTTCGGTGATGGTCTTTCGGGCGTTGAGGACCCGGGGGGAATTGGTCTTAACGACCATTCCTTCTTTCACCATGGTCGAGCAGGAGGTGCTTAAACCTTTCTGTCCTTCAATCTCCACGACGCAGATTCTACAATCCGATTTGATGCCGAGATCTTCGTAATAACACAAAGTCGGGATCTTGATGTTATTGGCTTTGGCGGCGTTAAGGATGGTGGTGTTTTCCGGTACGCTGATGTCGATGCTGTTGATTCGCAGATTTACCATCTCATTGCCCTCCCATATTGATTGGATAATCGATTTGTTCAATGTAATCTTCGCGGAAGTACCTTAGCGTGGAGATGATGGCGGTCGGAGAGGTTTGCCCCAGTCCGCAAAGCGAAGTCTGATGCATGACCCGAGCCAGTGATTCCAAACTGAAGAGGTCTTTGGCGGTGGCTTTTCGTTCAATGAATTTGTTGATGATGATGGCCAGTTGCGCATGGCCTTCCCGGCATGGCGTGCATTTACCGCAGCTTTCGTGCTCGAAGAAACGAACGACGCGCATGAGAATGTCAAAGATGTTGAAACGGTCGTCAATGACGATGATGGCGCCGGCGCCGGTCTTTGATTCAAATTCTTCAAATCGTTCATAGTCGATGACCATGTCCAGCATGTATTCGGGAATGATCGGGCCGCAAGCCCCGCCCAACTGGACCATTTTTATTTTTCGGCCGCTTTCGGTGCCTTGGCCGAGTTCTTCAACGACTTGACGGATGGTCACTCCGAACGGGACTTCGAAAACCCCTTTGACTTTCGCGTTTCCGGACAGACAAAGCAGTTTGGTTCCGGTGGAGGATTTGGTCCCGGTTTCGGCGTATTTCTTGCCCCCGATGGAAATGATCAGCGGAATGTTCGAAAAGGTTTCAATGTTGTTAATCAGGGTTGGTTTTCCGAACAGACCTTTTTGAGTCGGAAACGGCGGTTTGACCCGCGTTCTTCCCGGCTTTCCTTCAATGGATTCAATGAGGGCGAATTCCTCGCCACAAACATAGGATCCGGCTCCGGAACGGATCTCGATGTCAAAATCAAATCCCGAGCCGAGAATGTTCGAACCCAGGAAATTGTTTCTTCTCGCCTCTTCGATGGCCCATTGCATGGTGCTCATTGGTAAACTGTATTCGCCCCGAACATAAAGGTAACCGTGGCTGGCCATGGTAGCGAAGGCCACGATGATCATTCCCTCGAGGATCTGATGCGGGTCGTTTTCCATCAGGTAACGGTCTTTGAAGTTCCCGGGTTCGCCTTCATCGGCGTTTCCGATCACATATTTGACCGGGCCTTTTTCTTTTGCCAACCCGACCATTTTCATGTAAGCCGGAAATCCGGCTCCGCCCCGGCCGCGCAACCTAGAAGCTTCGACTTCCTCGATCAGTTTGATTCGATCGGTTTTCAGAGCTTTCTTTAAAACTATATAGCCGTCAGTACGCAGATAATCGTCAATCGAAAGCGGATTGATGATTCCACAACGCTTGGAAATGACTCTTTTTTCGATCATGGCTGTTTACCCGAGTATTCAGAAATGATGACTTTGATTTTGTCCGGATTCAGATTTGTATAAGTCTTTCCGTCGATTCGCATGGCCGGGGGTTTGTCACAACAGCCCAGACAGCTGGTCAGTTCCAACGTAAAAAGACGGTTCGGAGTGGTTTCTCCGACCGTGATCCCGAGCAGGTTTTCCAAAACTTTGAGGATGTTTCCGGAATTGTTTAAGAAACAAGGAATGTCCTTGCAAAGCTGAATGACGTATTTTCCCCTTGGTACAAAAGAGAAGAAGGAGTAAAACGATATGACGCTGCACACTTTACTTTCGGTGATGTTAAGGTAATGGGAAATCAACAAGATTTCTTCCTGGCTGATGCAATGGTCGTCTTTGGCGGCTTGGTATTCCAGAAGAATCTCGATCAGCTGATCTTCGGACCTGGGATGTTTTTCCAGAATCGATGGTAATGGCATTATTATCTCCTATTCTTGTTTTTTGTTCACAAACAAATATCATGATTACAGAAAAAAATTTTCTGCGATAAACTAATATAGGCCGTAAAAAAAGGGCGAACAAATTCAGAACGGTGTCGTGATTTTCCTTTTTATTTGGGCAAAATCACGCGGTTGCCAGTTAAATATTTCCTCCTTTCGAGTCTTTTTTTAATTTTAACATCCGTAGGGACATTTGTCAATCGCCAACAGGCAATTGAAAATGATAGCCGATCGTTTTCATTTACCAATTTTTTTGAAAAAAACAAGCGGAAATTATCGTCAAGTCGGAAAGCGGTTTCATTTATTGAGTGAAAAGTGGCATTTTGATGTGGACTTTTCAACAATATCGTGTTACAATAAGCAAGTAAAAAACATAAGGTGGTGGTGAATAATGTCGATCTTGGATCTCATTCAAGCGGCTGAAGAAAAGGCCGATAAGAAGCGACTTGAGGCCAACGAACAAGTTAAAACCCTATTGGAAGAAACCCAATCCCGAAGCGAATCCGAGGCCATGGCCATTTTGGGCAAGGCCCAAGAAGAAGCCAATGCTTTGGAAGAAAAAACCAGGGGGGAAATTGTCCAAAAAGGGGAGGAATTGTTCCATCAGGCCGAAGTTCAGGATCAGGAAATGCTTCAAAAAGCGGAAAAACAAGCCCCGAAAACCATTGATTTCATCTTAAAGAAGGTAATGCGCCTATGATCGTTCCGATGAAAAAAGTCCACCTTGTGGCCTTGAAGGACGATCAGGAGAAGTTGATGGTCAATTTACAGAAGTGCGGAGAGCTGATGCTGATGGCTTCATCCGAAGCCGTCGAACCAGTCGATACCTACTCTGAAGAAAACATCATCCAACGAACTGAGAAGTCTTTGAAGTTTTTAAAAAAGTATCAAGAAAAACAAAAGTTGTTCGGTAATTTCCAGGAAGTAAGTTATTCCGACTTCACCAACCTTGATCCCAAACGGGAAGAGAGGCTTTCTAAAATTGAAGAAACGGAAGAACGGATTGCGAAATTGCAAAGCGAAAATGATGCTGTCAAAGAATCGGTTCTTTTTTTATCGGTTTGGAAGGATCTTGACATTCCTCTAAACCAATTGGAGTCATCCCGATATGTAATCTGGCATTTGGGATTTGGGGAAGCCAAAAACCAAAACCCCATTCAAGAGATAATGACGGAAGCGGGAAGCGAAATTCAATTTTTGGGTCAAGGAAGCGAAGGCCTGGCTTTGGCGTTTGCTAACTACATTGATGATGACGCCGCCGTCATGGAAAAAATGCGGATGGTGGGTTTTAACGAAATAAAACTTCCGAAAAATCCCAAAACGGTCGCGGAACTGATTTCCGAAAAAGAGGAAATGATCCGGGCCAACCTTTCGGAAATCGAAAACTTGACGCAACAAATGAAAGAACATTCCCGGGAAATAAATGATCTGAAACTGCTCAATGACCAGATCAGCAGCCTTAAGGAAATTAAGGAAGCCCCGGTCATCAGAACCGTCGAAACCATTTATTTGGAAGGTTGGGCCCGAAGCGACCGGACTAAGCAACTGAAAACAACCATTGAAGAGGTTACCGAATTTTATGATTTGGAGTTGTCCGATCCGCTTCCGGAGGATAATCCGCCGACTTGCACCAAAAACAATCGGTTCGTCGAAAGCTTTGAAGTGATAACCAACATGCTTGGGGTTCCCAATTCCAGAGAGATCGATCCAAATCCGGTCATGTCGATTTGGTACTGGGTCATTTTTGGGATCATGATGGGCGATGTCGGGTATGGACTGCTCATGGCGATCATCATGTTTCTTTTGATCAAACTGATGCATCCCAAAGGCAACGGCTTGAAGCTGATGAAAGTGCTGTTTTTTTGTAGCATAACGACCATTATTTGGGGAGTCTTGTTCGGAAGCTATTTCGGAGCGACCTGGCATCCGATTTTGATGGAACCGATGGTCGATCCTTTGAAGATGCTGATCATGTCTTTGATCATCGGGGGAATACACATCATTTCCGGTCTTTTGATCAAAGCCTATGCCAACCTTCGCCAAAAGAAATTTCTGGCGGCTCTGGCTGATCAATTCAGTTGGATCTTCATCATCGCGGGAGCGGGAATGCTGTTTGTTCCGGCCTTGGCTACGGTTGGGAAAATCGTCGCTCTCACGGGAGTGGCCTTGATTTTGCTTTTCGCCGGACGAGCGGCCAAGACCATCTTTGGAAAATTCGGACTTGGGCTTTACACCCTTTACGGAGCTTCCAATTACATGAGCGACATTCTGTCCTACTCTCGAATTTTGGCCTTGAGTCTGTCGACGGCGGTCATCGCCATGGTCATGAATATCCTGGCGGGCATGCTTCAGTCCTCGATCATCGGCATCTTTTTCTCGCTGATTGTCTATATCGTCGGGCACCTTTTCAATTTAATCATGGGGTTGCTGTCCGCTTTCGTCCACGCCAGCCGATTGCAATACATTGAATTTTTCAATAAATTCTATGAAGGCGGGGGCTATGAATTCAAGCCTTTGGATTTAAAATTAAAATATGTCAATCAAGTAAACATGAAAGAATAATAAATAGGAGGATTATTTATAATGAATGAAGGAATTTTACTAGCTGTTATCGGAGCTGCCTGCGCGGCTACTTTGCCGGGAATCGGTTCGGCGTTTGGCGTTCAGTTGTCGGGAAAAGCCGCATCGGGAGTCTTGGCTGAAAAACCGGAAATGTTCGGGAAATTATTGGTTTTGGCCGCTCTGCCCGGGACTCAGGGAATTTACGGATTTTTGACCGCCGTCCTGCTGATGGTGCAAATCGGGATGCTTAGCGGAAACCCGGCCGCTTTGACCACCGCTCAAGGATGGCAATTTTTCGGGGCCTGCATGCCGGTAGCGATCGTTTGCTTCTTGTCCGCGATTGCTCAAGGCCGTGCCGCGGTCAGCGCCATTCACATGGTTGCCAAACAACCGGACATGTCCGGTAAAGGGATTACGCTGGTGGCGCTGGTTGAAACCTATGCGATTTTGTCCCTTCTGGCCAGCATTCTTCTCATTTTCAGTTTATAGGACCGTGATTTAAATTGGCAAACAATTCGATATACAAAAAAATCGAAGAAAAAGGTTCTTTGGACGCGGCCCTGATCCTGAAGCAAGGGAAAGCCAAAGCCGAAGCCTTGCGTGAGGAAATTTTGGCGGTTGCTTCCCGGGAAGCCGAAGCGGAGCTGCAAAAAGAACGGCAGCGCCAATCCGACCTGGTAAAGATGAAGATGACCGAGAAAGATCAGCAAGCCAAGCAAAGAACATTGGTTAAAAAGAAAGCCCTCATCGACCAGGTTTTCAACAAGATCTCCGAAAATCTGATGAACCTTGACGACGAGAGTTATATGAAACTCATTGCTGGTTTGATCAAAGCGGATAAGATTGTCGGGGACGAGGCCCTGATGGTGTCAAAAGCGGACTACGCCCGTTACATCAAATTGTTTTCGAGCGGAAAAGCGGTTGAAGGACAATATGTTCTGGATAAATTGTCATCGCTTTTGAAGAAAGATGAAGCAAAACTGCGACTGTCGCCGATTCCGGCCGCAATCACCGGGGGATTCATCATTTCCGGAAAGCATTTTGACATTGACCATTCATTTGAAACCTTGACCAAAAGTCTGAAAGAAGAACACGAAGCCGAGATCGCCCAAAAGCTATTTGGCGGTGAATGATATGAACTATCCATACGCCGTCGGCAGCATCAAAGCCCTGGAAGGCCGGATAATGGATCGAGGAAAGCTTTCGAAACTGATCCGCTGCGAAAAGAGCGAATTTCTGAAGACCCTGAAAGAATTGGGGTATGGCTCTGGAAGCAAAGGCGAAAGTTTAGAAGTCGTCATTGAAGATGAACTGACCGCCCTCAAGCATTATTTTGACGAGATCAGTCCCGACCGCGAATTCACCGATTGGTTTTTCATGGTCAATGACGCCTTAAATTTGAAAATTCTTTATAAAAGAAAAATATTCGGAGTGGAAATCGCGGATATCTTTTCCGGTTCGGGAACCCTTAAAAAAGAACAACTGGAAAAGGCGGTCCTAGGTGATGACTTTACCGATCTGTCTCCGGATTTGGAAAAACTGGTAAAGTCCATCAATGAAAAAATTGAAGGAAATCTCAATCCGCGGCTGATCAGCTGTATCATTGACAATGTCCTGTTCGAAACGATCTTTAAACGGCTGCGGTTTCAGTTGGTGCCGGCCCTAAAAACTTATTTTCAGGCTTTCATTGATTGCGCCAATGTTCTCACCTGGCTCAGAAGCCGGCTTCTCAATTGGGATTATTCGCAGTTTCAGCAGATGTTCATCAGTAACGGCACCATCAAAGCGGAAGTCTTCTCGGAAGCCTATTTATTAAACGGCGATGCCGTCGCTCATTGTTTTCGTGATTATTATGATGAAAAGATCGCCAAAGCCCTGAAGGGGTACTTTGAGCGTCCGCGCCTGGGGCAGGTTGAAAAACGGTTTGATGATTTGATTTTGGAATTGATGAGCTTTTATAAGGATGATTCCTTTTCCATCGGACCGATCATTTATTACTATTTGGAAAAAATATCCGAAGCCAAAAACATTCGTTTGATCTATTCCAGCACTTATCTGGATCCAAACGATCTGCTTGAATATTAAGGAGGTGCGCATGAATCAAAAAACTGAAGTCGCTGCCATCGGCACCGACGAATCAATCCTGATCTTCAACGCTGTGGGGATCCGCACTTTCATGACCAAATCCATGACGGAGGCCGACCAAATCATTTTTCAGTTGGCCAATCAGAAATTCAAAATCATTTATGTCAGCGAAGGAATTTATTCCAATATCCCGGAAACAATCCTGAAATACCAATCCCAGACTTTTCCGGTGATCATACCCATTCCGACCAAAGAAGGTTCGCAGAATGTGGGGCTGAAGAAAATTCAGGAAAACGTCGAAAAAGCCATTGGGATCAACATTTTTTAGAAAGGATGGCGATGAATAAAATATGAATGAAATCAAAGTCGGCATCATATCAAAGGTTTCCGGACCGCTGATTGTTGCGAAAAATATGAAGGACGTCCAAATGTATGACGTTGTTCGCGTAAGCGAAAAGAAACTGATCGGCGAAGTCATTGAACTTCGCGGTGACATGGCCTCCATTCAGGTCTATGAAGAGACCGCCGGCATCGGACCGGGTGAACCGGTGTTTTTGACCGGCGAACCTTTGTCCGTGGAACTGGCTCCGGGTCTGATCGAAGGTATCTTTGACGGGATCCAAAGACCTTTGGATGTCATTTATGGGCTTTCGGGAGACCGGATTCCGCTCGGGATCGATGTTCCGAAACTAAACCGGGAAAAGAAATGGGATTTCAAACCGGTTGCAAAAGTCGGAACTCAATTGACCGGCGGCGATGTTTTGGGCGAAGTCCGGGAAACTCCGGCCGTTTTGCACAAAATCATGGTTCCCCCATCAATTAACGGGAAACTGACCTGGATCCATAAAGGGGAAGCGGTCATTACTGATGTCATTGCCAAGCTGGAAGACGCAAGCGGAAAAATCATCGAGATCTCCATGCTTCAGCGTTGGCCAGTCCGAAGAGCTAGACCGTTTGCGTTAAAACTGACGCCGGTTGCGCCAATGGTCACCGGACAGCGGGTCATTGATACTCTGTTTCCGATTGCCACTGGCGGGATCGCGGCCATTCCGGGTCCGTTCGGATCAGGGAAAACCGTCGTTGAACATCAGCTGGCCAAGTGGGCGGACGCGGACATCATCGTCTACGTCGGCTGCGGCGAACGCGGAAACGAAATGACCGATGTTTTGAACGAATTTCCGGAATTGAAAGATCCGAAAACCGGCTTGCCTCTGATGAAAAGAACGGTTCTGATCGCCAATACTTCAAACATGCCGGTGGCGGCCCGTGAAGCTTCGATTTATACCGGGATCACCATCGCCGAATATTATCGTGACATGGGTTACCGAGTTGCCATCATGGCGGACTCGACTTCCCGATGGGCGGAAGCGCTTCGGGAAATGTCCAGCCGTTTGGAAGAAATGCCAGGAGAAGAAGGCTATCCCGCTTATCTGTCCTCAAGACTCGCGGAGTTTTATGAACGGGCCGGTTTTGTTACTTGCCTGGGTTCAGAAGGACGGAGCGGAGCCATCAGCGCCATCGGCGCCGTATCCCCTCCGGGCGGAGATACTTCCGAACCGGTTTCCCAAGGCACTTTGCGAATCGTAAAAGTCTATTGGGGACTTTCCGCGACGCTGGCTTACAGCCGTCACTTCCCAGCCATTGACTGGCTGAAGAGTTATTCGCTGTATGAAGACACTTTGGATGAATATTTCGATAAGAATGTCAAGAAAGATTGGTCCGCGCAAGTTAAAGAAACCAAACAGATCTTGCAACAGGAAGCCAAACTTCAGGAGATCGTGCGGCTGGTTGGCGTGGATTCGCTGGAATTCTCCGACCGGTTGGTGTTGGACTGCGCGCGAAGCATTCGCGAAGACTTCCTTCATCAGATTGCTTTCCATGAGATCGACACTTATACGTCCTTAAGCAAGCAATACGGAATGTTAAAAGCCATTTTGACTTGGTATCATTTGGCCAAACAGGGACTAAAAGAAAACGTCAGTTATAACAAACTGACCAAAATGGAAATATTGGAAAAAATCGGGCGAATGAAGTACTTAAGAGAAGACCATTTTGAGGAAGAATACAAAAAAATAATCCAGTCTCTGGAAGAAGAGTACCAGAGTTTGCAAAGAGGTGACGAATCCGATGCCTAAAGAATATAAAACCATTCGCGAAGTCGTCGGACCGCTGATGCTGGTCGACCAGGTCGAAGACGTCAAGTACGACGAACTGGTGCGGATCCGCCAAGCCAACGGGGAAGAACGGATCGGAAAAGTATTGGAGATCGACCGAGATCGGGCGCTGGTGCAGTTGTTTGATTCCTCCCAAGGACTCAAGATCAGCGACGCCAAAGCCATCTTTTTGGGACATGGGATTGAAATCAAACTAGCTCCCGAGATTTTGGGAAGAGTCTTTGACGGCATGGGCCGACCAATTGACGGCGGGGGCGAAATCATCCCGAAGCAGGTCATTGACATCAACGGCACGCCGCTTAACCCGGTAGCCCGCGATTACCCGAAAGAATTCATCGAAACCGGCGTTTCTGCCATTGACGGACTGAACACTTTGGTCCGGGGCCAAAAACTGCCGATATTCTCCGGATCCGGCTTGCCACATGCCCGTTTGGCAGCGCAAATCGCCCGCCAAGCCAAAGTTAAAAACACCAATGACAAATTCGCGGTCGTTTTCGCGGCCATCGGAATCACTTTTGAGGAAGCCGATTTTTTCATCAAGGACTTTCAAAAATCCGGTTCCATCGAACGTTCGGTTTTGTTTATGAATCTGGCCAATGACCCGGCCATTGAACGGATCGCCACTCCGCGAATGGCGATCACCTGCGCCGAGTATTTGGCTTATGAACTGGGAATGCATGTTCTCGTCATTCTGACTGACATCACCAACTACGCGGAAGCGCTTCGTGAGGTTTCGGCTGCTCGAAAAGAAGTACCGGGCCGCCGCGGTTATCCGGGATACATGTATACCGACTTGGCCTCCATTTATGAACGAGCCGGCCGGATCAAAGGCAAAAAAGGATCGATCACTCAAATTCCGATTCTTACCATGCCTGAAGATGACAAGACCCACCCGATTCCGGACTTGACCGGATACATCACCGAAGGGCAGATCATTCTGTCCCGGGACTTGTACATGAAGGGTATCACCCCGCCGATCGACGTTCTGCCATCGCTGTCCCGTCTGAAAGACAAGGGGATCGGAACGGGAAAGACCCGCGAAGATCATTCGGAGACCATGAACCAGTTGTTCGCGGCTTATGCCCGCGGAAAAGAAGCCAAAGAACTCTCGACCATTTTGGGAGAAGCCGCGCTTTCGGACATAGACAAACTCTACTCCAAGTTTGCGACAGAGTTTGAACTGAAATACGTTTCCCAGGGTTATCATACCAACCGGAGCATCGAGGAAACCCTCGACCTCGGGTGGAAACTGCTGACGATCCTGCCGCGAACCGAACTTAAACGAATCAGTCTGGAAAAGATTGAAAAATACCTTCCGAAAGGGGTGTAATCATGGCTTTGTTGCGTGTTAACCCCACCCGGATGGAAATGACCCGACTGAAAGTTCAGTTGGCAACGGCCCGACGGGGACACAAACTTTTGAAAGACAAACAAGATGAGATGATCCGTCATTTCATGATGTTCATCAAAAAGAACCGCAGCCTCCGGATCGAAGTCGAGGAAGCTTTGGTTTTGATCATGAAGAAGTTTTCCAGCGCCGAATTAAAAATGAGCCGGGTGGGAATTTTGGAAGCTTTGATGGTTCCTTCCCAAGCGGCCGAGATCAGCGTCGGATCAAAATCGGTCATGAACATCAAGATTCCAACCATTAAATATTCGGAACCGAAAACGCTCGATCTCACTTACGGGTTTGTCTTTACGCCGAGCGAACTTGACCAAGCCATAATCGATTTATCCAAACTGCTCCCCAAACTGATTGAACTGGCGCAGTTGGACAAGTCTTGTGACATGCTGGCTCAAGAAATCGAAAAAACGCGCCGGCGCGTCAATGCCATTGAATTCATCATGATCCCGGATCTCGCAGAATCGATTCATTACATCCAGATGAAACTGGAGGACAATGAACGAAGCAACATCATCCGGCTGATGAAGAGCAAAGAAATCATTTTGGAGAAAGCCCAAAATCAAATTAATTATTCATAAACCTTGAGGGAACTACCGTTCCCTCTTTTTTCAAGTTTCTTGGATTTTTTCATTGCAAATTACCGAGATTTGTGTTAACATAATAAAGCAAAATTAATGCGGGTATGGCGGAACTGGCAGACGCGCTAGACTTAGGATCTAGTTCTTCGGAGTGCAGGTTCAATTCCTGTTACCCGCACCAAATTTGAAAATCAAGGCCTTTTGGCCTTTTTTTGTTTTTCTTGATGATTATTACAAGCGTCTATGTTAAAATAGGAATAAGCGAGGGAAAACCAATGATCAAAATCCGATTTGCAACCATCAAAGATATGAAAAAGATCATTGATCTTTGTAACCGCGTTCGAGTCCAGCTTCAGGAAGATGGAATTGACATGTGGGACGAAGACTATCCCAACGAAGAAGTGTTCGGCGAGGATATTCAAAGAAAAAACCTGATTGTTGCAGCTGACGGTCGGAAGATCATCGGGACGATCAGTTATAATTTTGATTTGAAAACCGAACTGTTTTTTGATGTAGAAGACGAGATGGCTTGCGAAGCCGAAATTAACAAACTGCTTGAACCCTGCTCGGCTACCAAAGAAACCATCATGTCACTTCATCGGTTGATGGTCCATCCGGATCATCAAAGACAAGGCATTGCCACCCGGCTGATCCAAGAAGCCGAAAAACAGGGGCAGGGAAAAACCATCATCTTGTTTACCGAAGCCAACAACTTAAAAGCCATCAACCTTTATTTGCGTCTGGGTTATGTCCAAAACGGAATGTTCACCTTCACGTTTGGGTCTTTGGCTTATTTGTATAAATTAGGAAAATAATCCGAGCCGGATCCGGCTCTTTTATTTATTTTTGAAAACTACTCAAGTTTATGATATTATATTAAGCAAGAGAACAGGTGAAATAATGTATACAATTAGAAAAGCCACCCTGGAAGACGCGGATGGCATTGCTTATGTCCATCATCATTCTTGGATGGAATCTTATGTTGGCATCATCGACGAAGCCTTTTTGAAGACCCGGACCTTGGAAAGATCGCAGAGCATTTTTCACAAGAATGAATGTAAGGGTTATTTGGTCGCGGAAGTTAACGGCATGGTGGTCGGGTTCGCCGGATACGGAAAAACCCGCGATGCCGATCTGGAGGGCTTTGGGGAAATATATGCCCTTTATGTATTAAGAAAATACCAGAAAATGGGGATTGGGAAGAAATTGATTGCCCAGGCCATAGAGATGCTTCCGGAATATGACCGTTTTGCCATCTGGGTCCTCACCGATAATCAAAATGCCATTGGTTTTTACCAACATCTTGGTTTTGTCTTTGATGGGACCATCAAAGAAGATGTCCGTCCGGAAACAGTGCTAAAAGAATCCCGGCTGATCAAAACCAAAAAAGACAATTAAAAAGACCGAAACATATTCGGTCTTTGAGTTTCATTCAGTCTTTGGTTTTTGACGTCGGGCTTTAATGGCAAGACAAGCGAGCATGACTCCCGGAATAGCCAAAATGACGATTCCTGATCCCAGAAAGACAAGGGCCATGATCGTCCAAAAGTTAAAAGCGGTGGTTTGGCGAAAATGAACATCAAGGAATTGAATTCCAAGCAAGAACAATGACGCGCTGAAGGTCAAATAAATCGGAACGCATTTTTTCATTTTTGTTTCCATCCTATATTTAATTTTTTAAAAAATTATCAATTTCTCAAGGAAATTTATGTCCATGGAGGATCATTCTCTCCCCCATCATTTTAAACCCGGAAAAGATTTTTGTAAAGGAAGAGATTTTACAGCCGATTCCAAACAGGATGGTGAAATATGAAAAACATGAAACAATGGGATTTTTCGAAAATACCGGCCGAGATCCGTTCTTTGGTCGGGAGTTTGCCATACCGAGTGGATCAAGTCGGATGCGCCCCCTCGAAAGTCATTTTTTATGCCAATAATCTCGTGTTGAAAGTCGATGCCGTCAACGAAGAGTCCAACACCGAGATTATGATGATGAAATGGTTATTCGGAAAAATCCCGGTTCCCAAAGTGATTGCTTCTTCGCAAGCAGGTGGGTATAATTACCTGCTGACGGAAAAATTGGAAGGAAAAATGGCCATCGATGAATTCTATTTAAACCGGCCCGAGGAATTGGTTCGGTTGCTGGGCCAAGGGCTAAAGCGGCTTTGGAAAGTCAACATCGCCGATTGCCCTTACAAAAATGACATTGCGAACAAATTACGATTGGCCAAGATCCTCATTCAAACCGGCCAAGTTGACGTTGATGACGCGGAACCGGGCACTTTCGGGATTTGGGGGTTTTCTGACCCGCAGGCCCTTTATGAATACCTGGATGCCAATCGTCCGGCCGAAGAACTAGTTTTTTCTCATGGCGATTATTGCCTTCCAAATGTCTTTTTTTCCAAAAATGAGGTCAGCGGATTTTTGGATTTAGGAAGAAGCGGGATCGCAGACAAATGGCAGGACATTGCTTTGTGTGTTCGTTCGCTAAAATACAATTTAAAAACGGATGCATATCGGGAGCGATTCTTCAAAGAACTTGGGATCGAGCCGGATGAGGAAAAGATTCGGTATTTTATTCTTTTGGATGAATTGTTCTAACAAACCCCTGGTTTTACGCTTGAAAACATTCCATGTTGCTTACATCTAAATTATGTGTATAATGAAGACGAAGATTAAACAGGGGGAAAACATGGATAAAATGGAAACAGACAAACAAGCCAAGCTCCGAAAAGCCCTTCGGACCCTGTCGTGGTTCGTCGTGGCTTTGCAAGTGACGGCGATATCCTGGTTGCTTATATCTCTGGGAGTGGATAAATTCACTTCCATGGTCTGGGCAGTATTGTTTTCCGGTTTTACGATCATCGGAATGTTGCTAATAATGAAAGGTTCAGAGAATTTGTAATAATTTACCTGGTTGGATGTAATTCATCCGACTTTTTATATTATGACGATATAAATTGGAATGTCACTTGGTTTATTATGGGTTTTAAAAAAACCGTGTTATAATAAGTTTAGAAGAGTAAGTTTATCAAAAGGAGGCCCAACATGAAGTGCATCGTTACCGGCGCTACCGGACACATCGGAAATGTTTTGGTACGGGACCTTTACGATCACGGTTACGAAGTGACTGCCATCGCTTTACCGAAAGATGACGTTCACATCATCGAAGCTTACGCCGACGTCGTGATCGGAAATGTATTGGATCAAGCCTTTTTGGACCGCGTTATCCGTGATACCGATGTGGTGTTCCATTTGGCGGGAATCGTGGAGATCGGTTCCGGAAAAAAGAAGATCATCGATAAAGTCAATATTGGGGGAACCAAGAACATCGTCGATGCTTGTTTGAAAAACAAAGTCAAACGTTTGGTTTATACTTCCAGCGTTCATGCGATCCCTCAGCTTCCGAAAGGACAGACCATGACCGAAGTCGATTCTTTTGATCCGAAAAAAGTCGATGGTTTGTATGCCAAGTCCAAAGCTACCGCGACTAAGTATGTTCTTGACCAAAAAGACTCAGAATTAGATGTGATCATTGTCCATCCGGCCGGAGTCATCGGACCATTTGATTATAAACTGTCGAATGTCAGCCAGGTTTTTCTGGACCTGCTTTGTGGCCGCTTGGGTGCCTATCTGCGGGGCGGGTATAATTTCGTGGATGTGCGCGATGTGGCAGCCGGGATCCGTTTAGCCGCTGAAAAAGGCCGGCGCGGGGAGTGTTACATTCTCTCCGGTCATGAAATTTCGGTCAAGGAATTGTTGGACGAGATCTCCGCTTTGGGGAATGTTCCCAAGGTTCGGACCAAACTTTCGTATTGGTTCATTTTGGGCATGAGCTATTTCGCGGAGTTGTATTATTTCATTGTGAAAAGAAAACCGCTGTTTACCCATTATTCGATCATTGTCCTCGACTCCAATTTCAAGTTCTCCAACGAAAAAGCCAAACGGGAACTTGGTTTCCAAACCCGGGACATAAAAGAATCCATCAAAGATACTTTCGAATTCGCGGTGGCGACCTATTTGGAAAAGCACGGGAAGAAATATCGAAGAAAACTAACCAAGAAAGCCAAGAACGACGCTTAGGGAAACCGAAGCGTTTTTATTTAGGAAAATCTCTGAAAAAGGAATTCTTCTTTATTTTTGGCGGGATTGATGGTAAAATTAAAGCCATGGAAAAGCCAAAAGAGGAGACATATGAATCCAAAGAAATATAGAAAAGAAGACCCGATCTCTTATACGCTCGGAACCACGCTGACGATCGAGCTTTTGAAAACCCGCCCCGAGCAGGTGCAGACCGTTTACGTTCACAGCGATACCGATCGCAATGACACCTATGCGATGATCGAAAGTCTTTGCGCCGAGCATGGGATAGCCATGGTTCAGAACAACAAGGCTTTTAACATTCTCTCCGATAAAGACAATTGCTTCATCATCGGCGAATTCCGTAAATTTGAAAACCCAATGGAGGGCGATTTTCCTCATGTGGTTTTGGTCAACCCATCCAACGCCGGGAACTTGGGAACGATCATCCGGACTGCGGTCGGTTTCGGGGTCGGAAACCTGGCCATCATAACCCCGGCCGTGGATATTTTCGATCCGAAAGTCATTCGGGCCTCAATGGGATCGTTCTTTCATTTGAATTTCGGATTGTTTTCCGATTTTTCGGAATACAAGAAAGCCTATCCGAAACGCTCCATGTACCCGTTCATGCTTCAGTCCAGCCAAAATTTAAGCGAGACGTTAATTGAAGGCAAGTACAGTCTCATTTTCGGAAATGAAGCAACCGGACTTCCGTACGAATATTTGCATATCGGTCAAAGCATTCGGATCGCCCATTCCGGAGACATTGACAGTTTGAATCTGCCGATGGCGGTTGGGATCGCTCTTTACGAAACCACCAAAGAAACTTTTCGGAAGTGAAGCCGATGGGAAAGATATTTGTTTCCGGTCATGTCAATCAGGAAGTGAATCTTAAGATCAAATCCTTTCCGCTCGCCTACAACTCGGTCAATTTTCCGTTTTTTGGGATCAATACTTCCATTTCCGGGGTCGGCTTGAACATCGCGAAAAGTTTGCATACCTTGGGAGACGAAGTGGTCTTTCTTTCCATCATCGGAAATGACCAGATTGGGAAAAATGCCATTCAAACGGTTGAGGGATTCGGAGTCTCCTCCGAGTACCTGCTTCCAAAACTAAATGAAACCTGCGAATCGGTCATTTTGTTCGATGCAACCGGACGAAGACAGATCCACTGCGATCTGAAAAACATTCAGGATCTGCGAATCGATGAAGATACTTTTTTGAAAGCTCAGGATGGCTGCGAAGTCTTATGCCTTTGCAACATCAATTTCAACCGCGGGATCTTGAGAACCGCTAGATCTTTTGGCAAAATCATCGCCACGGACGTTCACGCCATATCCGGGATCGATGATGTTTTTAATCAGGACTTCATGGCAACGGCGAACATATTGTTTTTTAGCGATGACAATCTAAAGGAAGAAGCGGAAAGCTTTGTTTTGGAAGTCGAAAACCGGTTCGGAAACGACATCATCATCGTTGGTCGGGGAGCTTCTGGAGCTTACATGTACGTAAAAGGCGAAAAACAAGGGGTATTTGTTCCGGCCGTGGCCACCCGTCCGGTCATCAATACCATCGGTGCCGGCGATGCGCTTTTTTCTTCATTCATCCATTTCTATAATAAAACCAAGGATCCGCATTCCTCGCTTTCGAAAGCCGTCGTTTACGCTTCATACAAGATCGGCGAGAACGGAGCTGCCAAGGGGTTTCTGAAAGAAAACGAGTTGGAAAAGCTTCTTAAAACTTTAAAATAACCGATTATTGTTTTTTCTAAAAAGGGGATTTGGATAAAGACCCAATCTTTTCTAGGAATAATACCCGGCCTTTTTTAATCTTTAATCTTGCATTTTTCATTGTTTTCTTGTATAATATTAAGAGTCTCAGAAACTGCTGACGGTCTCATGGTGTAGCGGTTAACATGCCAGTCTGTCACACTGGAGATCACGGGTTCAAATCCCGTTGGGACCGCCATTCTATGCGCCCGTAGCTCAATTGGATAGAGCATCTGACTACGAATCAGAAGGCTAGAGGTTCAAGTCCTCCCGGGCGTACCATTTCTTGAAGCCAATGACCCGCACGAATTCATGCGGGTCTTTTTTATGGCCAGATTATTTAAGAATAAGTTTTCATTTCCTCATTATTATGGTAAAATAAACAAGAATAAAAATTTGAAATAAACGGAGAAAATCGGGTTTTTTGAACTCGGTTATGGAATTCATGAAAAAAACTAGGTTTTTGTTCTTTTTGGCCTTCCTGTCTTTTTTGACGGGATGCGATAATTTCCAAGAAATTAACGCCGCCAATGCCTTGATCGAAGCGCTTCCCGAAGCCGAGTCACTGACGCTTGCAGATGAAGAGGGTGTTGTGGCGGCAGGGCTTTTTGTTGATGGACTTTCCGAAGAGATCAAAGCGGAAATAAAAGCCGAAAACTTGGCAAAACTTGACGAACTAAAAATCAAACTGGAACAGTTAACACTAGCGCGGGACGACCAGGCCCGGGCGGATGAAATCTCCAATCTTTTGGATGAACTGCCGCTTTTGGAAGCCCTAACCTTGGATAATGTTAATGCCATTTTGCAGATCAGAAGCAAATATGAAGACTTAAGTATTGACCAAAAGACCATTTTGGGAAGTGATGCGGTGATTTTGCTTGAAGAATATGAAGCCAAACTTGATTCCGAACTATCCGAACAAGCCCAGATTGATGCGATCTTGGCTCTTTTGGGAGATCTTCCGACTCAGAATTTGGTGACTTTGGAAGACGAACCAAGCATCATCTCCATCCGAAACCAATATGACCTGCTTTCTTTGGAACAAAAAGACGTTTTGGGAGCGGAACCGCTGGCGATCTTGGAGGTTTATGAGAATCTCATTCAGGAACTGAAAAACTTGCCCCTAAGAGAACAAGAAACCTTCCTTTCGCTTTGCGCGTTTTTGGAGGCCAGCCTTCCGAATGAAACTTTGGAATCATTGGAACTTCCAATCGTTTATGAGAGCGGAATCATTACCCTGAGCCTGACTTGGAGTTCGGATTCCGCGGTCATCAATGCTTTGGGGATCGTGACCCGCGGCTGGCTAAACACCACGGTCAAACTTACCGCTTTGGTAACCGGACAGACCTTGGAACAAACTTATGAAAAATCCGTGATCGTGAGAGGAACAAGAGTGGTTGACATGCCAAGCATTGATCCGAACAAAAAACTAACTTTCGCTTATTTCCGAAATCCGGCTTATGGAGTGACCCTGACCGACCGGGATTTCATGAAGATCGATGTTTTGAATTATGCTTTTGGTAATATTTACAACAATCAACTAAGTATTTATAGTCTTTCCAATCTGAACGATGTTTTGAAATTACGCGAAAAAGGGGTGCGGATCGTCATTTCCATTGATGGGGTCAGTTCAGCCACTCGCGATGCTTTCGCGGTTTCGGCGAGTACCCAGGCCAATCGGGAAGCGTTAGCGGCTTCCATCGCCAGCGTCGTTGAAACCTACCAGCTGGACGGGATCGATCTGGATTGGGAATTTCCGAGCGGAACCACCGAGAAAAACAATTTTACCCTGCTGGTAAAAGAGATTCGGGCGGCTTTGGACCAATCAACTCGGGATCTCATCTTGAGCGCGGCGGTGATCTCCGGATCATACAGTACCCATTACGACCTTCCGGAACTAAATAAATATCTGGATTATCTTCACATCATGACTTACGGGATGAGCGGGACCACGGTCGCCAAGCACCAATCGGCCTTGTACCGGACCGCCAATTCTCCTTATGCCATCGCCACTTCGGTGGAAATGTACGCCACCGGGGGAATGGACCGATCGAAGATCGTTTTCGGAATTCCTTTCTATGTGGTTTACGGTTCGGTGGCCAATAATCCCGCCAACCCATTGGGCTTACCGATGACCAACGGGGGAACCACCAGTTACACCAACTTCCGAAAGAACTTTGTAGCCAACGGTTACGTTGAGTATTTCGATGAAGCCGCCATGGTTTATTATTCTTACAGCGGTACCAAATTTGCTTCTTATGACAACCCGACTTCGATCGGATATAAATGCCAATGGGTCAAGGACAACGACATCGCCGGAGTGATGTTCTGGGACTACGGACATGATTCGGCTGGGGGAACCTTATTGAATGCCATTTATCAAGCTTTTCGAACCATTTAATACCAATAAACAAGGCTGCGGATGAAGAACCGCAGCCTTATTTTTCTTGGTAAAAAACGTGTTTTCGCATTGACAAAAAATGGTGAATATTGTATAATATCTAAGCGTGAGAGATCACCCTGTTTGACAATCTTTATTTGTTGAACTGACAAAACGGGAAATAGCTCAGTTTGGTAGAGCGCTTGGTTTGGGACCAAGATGTCGCAGGTTCGAATCCTGTTTTCCCGACCATTTATTTTTTCGCAGGTATAGTTCAATGGTAGAACTTCAGCCTTCCAAGCTGACCATGCGAGTCCGATTCTCGTTACCTGCTCCAGTAAAAAAACAGGCTGCAACTTTGGTTGCAGCTTTTTTCATTCCAGATCAAATGATTCCAAAGTCGGCTGCGGAGCCCTCAGCCAGTATTCTGACCCGTCAATCTTCCGATCCAGGAATTGGAAGAAAAACAGTTCGCGCCGGAGCATGGCCGCATCTTGGAAACAACAGGCATCATCCAAGATCTGATTCACTTCTTTTTCGCCGTATTTTCGGTTTGGTTCGAATTTCGAAGCCATTAAAAAGAGCACGGCGTTTTTCAGTTTCCGCTTTGAGGGAAAAGACATCAAGCGCCCTTGCTCGTCCAAATGATTTTTGAGCATTTCTTTAATGTTCATGATTAACCTCTTTTGGGCTATTATAACACAAAACGCCAAGGATAAAGTTTCTTTTTTTATAAAAAAAAGCCAACCCTGGGGTTGGCTTTTAGCGAATTATTCTGTCGGATCTTCGAAATAGAAGGAATCCGAAACGGTTCCCGAAGTAACGCTGAAGGATTTTTGGATCCCGGTTTCGATTTCGGAAATGGCAATGGTAATCTGACCTTCTTCAACCGTTTCCGTGACCCTACCATCCGTCAAGACATCGCTTTCAAAGTTCAGTCCGCCGGCCGGTTCGGTAACCGCGGACAGCGACTGGATCGAATAGTCGACAGAGAAATCTCCTTCGGACGAATAACCGACCGTATAAGTCGTTAATGATTGTTCTTCCAAGGTGTTGGTCAGGGTGGCCACTTGTTCGCCACCGGTGACGACAAGCTCGAGTCGGCTTTCGCTGACCGCGAAACTATCTTTGACCACCACGAAATTGTAGACATCCGAAGCCAGAGCCATGTTTTTGGAGACTCTGATGAAATTGGTCGTATCATCGGGATTTACATAATGAGTCATGGTCAGGGTGGTGGATCCAGAGTTGATCTGTTTGAACCCTTCCAGAAGGAAAGTGTCAGTCCCCGATTTCACCATGATTTCAATTTCCAGCCGGGTGCTGGTCACCAAGGTTTCATTGAAGTATATGTCCATGAGGATGGGCTCGCCGTTTAGGCCGAAGCCTTCGAATTTGATTTGATTGACAAAGCTGTTGTCATCGCAAGGAACGCGGAAGAAGTGGCTGGTTTCATTCTCCAATAAGATCTCGATCGGATTCAAGTACTGGTTCAGAAAGCCCAGTTGCAAAGACACCAGCAGATCATCGTTCGGAACCAATTCCTCGGCGGTCCCCGCGAACAAGCCGGAAGTATTGTAGGCTAACGACACGACGCTGGTGGCCGCGAAACCATAGATTTCATCCGAAGAATTGAAGACTGGCATGGCTACATTGTCGTCTCCAGGGTTGTCCGCCTCCTTATTGTTCTGGGCCAGAGCCAGAGGAATTATCAAGGCGGTGATCATGAGGGTGCTCAGGGCGAGTTGCCATCCGAAACTTCGGATGGACAACCTTGGTCTGATCGGGGCGAATGAAGGCAACAAAGCTTCGATCTGGGCGGTTTCCAATATTTTGTTCTTGTCTACGGAGGGGATTTCTGCTTGCAGTTCCTGACGAATCAGGTTGATCTTATCAGTTAGTTTCATTGCCTTCACTTCCTTTCATTTCAATTTTTTGATTTTGTTTACGGCTTTATTATAGTGCCATAGGGTGGTCCCCAAAGGCATATTCAGGATCTGGGATATTTCCCGGTGGGTCAGATTTTGCATGATGTGCAGAAGAAAGACGCTTCGTTCCGTTTCGGAAAGGCATTTTAACATGCCCTCAACGACGGAATTTCTTTCTCCGGTCGGATTGACGCTCGGGAAGATCATTTCCTCGCTGGTGATGTCGACTTTGATCTCATGCTGTTCTCGGCGGTAATGGTCGATGGCCTTGTTTCGGGCAATGGTGATCAGCCAGCTAAGGAAGTTCTTTCCCAGTTCATATTGATTGATTTTCTCCAACATGGTAATGTAGGTGTCCTGCATCAAGTCCTTGCTGGCTTCTTTATCTTTGACGATCGAGACGATCATGGCATAGACGGCCGTTTTGGTTTCATTGTAAATGAATTCAAAGGCGGCTTCGTCTTTTTGCTTTAAGGCTTCGATGTACTGGTCATAATTAGCCATAAACGTTCTCCTTTCGGAAAGAATATGACTAATTATAACATTTTATCGGGGGCTAATCAATGAAGCCTGAATATTTAATCGGCCGGTTCAGTCGTCGGTTCAACTACGATGCCTGGATCAGCGATGGCGCGCTGGAATATCACATCGTCTACAACGGACATGTCACCGAGCAAATAGTGGGAAGTAGCAACTTCGCCGCTGATGACGTACAGATAATCGTCAACGCGGAACGCCCGTTGGATGGTGAAATCATAATACCAGTAGTAAGCGTAAAGGTCAGGATTTTGAGTGCAATATTGTAAGTGGTTGATGGTGTAACGTACCTGGATCGGCTGTTCGCGAGTTTCGTCAACATCGAAGATGATGTAATCGTTCATGCTCGAGTAATATCCGTTAGTCCAGTTCGAACGCCAGAGCGAGAAGCCCATGAAACCGCGGTCTTTGTCAATCAGGATGGCTTTGTGATTCCAAAGCGCTTCGCTGTAACTCCAGGATGTTTCGTTGTTCGAGAGAACGAGCGGGGTTCCGACTTCAACCGGGTGGGCTTTGTCAGTCACATCGTACAATGACAATTTCATGCCGGTGGTAATTCCTTGTTCAGTGGCTTCGAAGCCGATGCCGATGATCAGGTTGTCGGTCCAAAGGTGTTGGTAGACGCTGAACCCGGTTACTTGCAATTCGCCGGCGATGATTGGATTGGCCGGATCGCTAAGATCAAGCGTATAAAGCGGGTCGGTCCTGAGGAAAGTGACCACGGTCGCCGAGTCGCCGTTGAAACGGACAGATTGGATTCTTTCACCCGGTTTTCCGAGGCCTTCTTCAATGGAACCAACAATTTGGAGTTCATAGACTCCGTCAACCAGTTTTCTTTCAAAAACAAACAAACGGTTGGCGACGGTTTCTCCCCAGCCTTCGGTGGTGGCCACGCGGAGGTAGCCGTTATATTCATCCATGGCGAACTGATTGATGACATATCCGGAATAAATTCCCATGCCGCCATAGAAGACATCGCCGTTGACGGTATCGAATTGATAAGAGATCAGTTTGCCTTTTTCTTCATAAATTCCAAGCAGGTTTTGTTCGTAATAGGTGGTTGCCAAGTAAATGGCGTTTTCGGAAACGTAGATCTGACCCCAGCTCTGCGAGCCCAGGAAGACATCGTTGTCATAAGTGATCGTATCTTCCAAATAAGCAGTGGTGATGACGGTAAAGCTTTGGTACATCATCTCCGGAAGGTACTTGATGTCGGCGTAATCAAAGAAAGTTGCTTCGCCGTCATGCAATGACCAAGGACGCGGGTCGTAATCTTCATCATCCAAATAATAGTTGTAAGCATAGTGGTTGGAGATCAAATAAAGATTGTTTCCAATGAGTCTCGAACCAAGCAGATAGCCGCTGACTTCATAAGTGTCGGTCTTGATCAGAGTTTCAATGTCATAAACATCGATGACGCTCATGGAAGTATAAGTGTACATATATCGGGAGTAATAGTAATCAGTGGTAATGTCGCCTTTGTCCGGATCATCGGCTTCCCCGGTCGGGTCGGTAGTTTCCGGAATCAGGGTGATGTAATACTCATATTTTTGACCAATGACGATCAAATACTTGTCAGTTACGTAAAGTTCCGAATAATAAGTGTAACTCTCATAACCGTCTTCACGGACCGATTGGATCTCTTCGCTTAAGACGATCTCCATCTGGCCTTCCCCGCGCAATTCAATGACCTGCAGCCGATCCCAACTGATGGAATAGATTCGGCGTCCGTCGGTCTTCATGATGTCGCCCTCATCAACGCCTTCAACTTGGACATTGGTAGTGGTGTAATCATCGCTCTTGTAAGTCGAAGAAGAGGTGTATTGCGAATCGGCTTCAGCGCTCGGATTGCCTTCCATGTCATCGGTCATGATACCGCCGCGGTTAAAGCTAAACCAACCGTTGGACAAGCTGTCCGAGGTTTTTTTCAAAAGACTTTTCAGTTCGGAGTCGCTTTGGACGCTGTTCAAACCTAAGTCTTCAGCCTCCTGATGGGTTCCGCCAATCGTGCATCCGCTCAATATGATGCTCGTGGCGAGAAGCATCACCAATAAGATTTTTTTCATATTTATTCCTCCTGTTTTCATCCACCCTTAATACGAATGACTGGGGGGTTTTATTGGTTAAAGAAATTAAAAAGCGCCGCGCTTGGCGACGCTTGACTGTCTATGAATTAAACCAATTCGGCTTCGATGACCGGCGGCTCCGGTTCGCTTTCTTCTTTCACGAAGTTTTGTTTTGTCAGATGGACGTAGTAATTGACATTCGCCGCCTGGAAGTAAGGCAGGAAATAAATTCCATAAAGTCCAAAAGTGATCGCCGTGAGCAAAAAATGACCGATGAATGAAAGAACAAACAGGAAATATTCCTTTTTGTGACCGTTCATCAAATCGCGGCTTTTGCGTAGGGCATCCAGCACATCCAGTTCGGGATCGTCCGCCATCAGATTAAAGGTCATTCCGAACATCAAACAAAAAATGATTCCGGGAACGATGAAAAAGAACATCCCGGCGCCGATGATGACGCTAAAAAGCAAAAAGGCCGCAACGAGTTTGAAATCATGATTAAGGTTTTTTAGAAAATCCGAAAAGAGGTTGAAATCCGTCTTTTTTTCTTTGAGGACCTTGCGGGTTATGTAATGCAAACCGACCATAAGCAAGGGAATCAAAGCCGGACCCAATCCTACCGCTGACCCCAGATCACCGATGATCGAAGCCACGAGAATGGCCAAAAACAGTTTAAAACGACAACCGACCAGAGCTTGTTTTGATTCAGCTTTAATTTCTTTAAAATTCATGTAATTCTCCTCTTTCTTATATTATTATATCGTATTTTTGGTGATTTGCAACCAGAAAATGTCGCTTAATCAATTTTTTTAAAAAAAAGGAAAGTTTGGGACCCACAACCGCGTTTCACCGGTCGCATAATCATTTTTTGCTGTTGAAAACCGGATTTTATGGTATAATGGTGACGGCATAAAAATAAAACCTACCAAAGAAAGCGAGCGTAATTTATGACGAAATTGCCTGAGAATGTAAAAACGTTGGAGATGATGGCGGTCGTTAAGGAAAGACCCGAACGCGGGTTTAGTTTCCGTAAAAAAACGATAACGACGGATCTGGCTTCGAATGAAGTCTTGATCAAAGTGATGACCGCGTCTTTTTGTGGCACCGATTATCACATCTATTCCTGGGATGCTTGGTCGCAAAATCGCATCAAAAATTTTCCCCTGACGGTCGGCCATGAATTTAGCGGAAACATCATCAAGGCCGGATCATCGGTCACCAGAGTGAAAGTCGGGGACTTGGTCAGCGCCGAGACCCACATCATCTGCGGAAAATGTGAATTCTGTCTTCGGGGCGAAGGCCACATTTGTGAAAACGCCAAAGTCATCGGCGTTGACACGGACGGCTGCTTTGCCAGTTATATAAAGATCCCGGAAGCCAACTGTTTCGTTAACAACCCGAAAATCAACCCTTTGCATCTTTCGATTCAGGAACCGCTCGGAAATGCGGTCCACACCATCACTCATTTCAACATCAAAAATAAATCCGTAGTCATCTTGGGATGCGGACCGATCGGCCTTTTAGCCGTCGACGTTGCCAAAGCTTACGGAGCCAAAAAAGTAATTGCCATCGAAGTCAAAGAATATCGCCGCAATTTGGCCAAAGCCATCGGCGCGGACATCGTTATCGATCCGCTTTCCGAAAATGTTGTAGCCCGAGTTATGGCGGAAACCAATGGTCGGGGAGCCGACGTGGTCGGGGAATTCAGCGGCAGCAAACAAGCCATCGAACAAGCCTTCAATTACGTCAAGGCCGGGGGCGGAATGGCCATGCTGGGGATCCCTTCCCAAAAGATCGAACTGGACTTTGCCACCCAAGTGGTGTTCAAAGGCTTAAATATTTACGGCGTTACCGGCCGAAGGATCTATGATACCTGGTATCAGGTCAAAGAATTGGTGGAAAGCGGAAAACTGCATCTTGATCAAATCATCACCCATCAATTCCCGCTTCGCGACATTGTTAAAGCCGCGGAGATCATGGGAAGCGGAAACAGCGGTAAAATAGTTTTAATTCCGGAGGACGGAATCGATGAGTAAATTAGCTTATTTTGATGAAAAAATTGCCCAGCTGAAAAAAGACGGCACTTACCGGACCCTCCCGGTCAATTTCGGACCATGCACGAATGTCATTGATTTGAATCATCGCCGGGTCGTTAACCTTTCAAGCAACAACTACCTCGGACTGGCCAACCATCCGCGGCTCATTGAAGCCGGGAAGCGTGCTCTGGACAAGTACGGCGTGGGGGCGGGCAGTGTCCGGACCATTGTTGGAAACCAGGACTTACTTGAGGAACTGGAAGAACTTTTGGCGAAATTCAAAGGCGAAGAAGCGGTTACCTGCTTCCAATCCGGTTTCACTTGCAACATGGGAACCATTCCCGCGATCACCGATGCGGGGGATCTCATTGTCAGCGACGAGAAGAACCATGCTTCGATTATTGACGGGATCCGGCTTTCAAAGGCCGAACGGACCGTTTACCGTCATAGCGACATGGAGCATCTGGAAACCATATTAAAAGAAAAACGATCTTTCTACCGAAACGTGCTGATCATTACCGACGGCGTCTTTTCGATGGATGGCGATTTGGCCAAGCTTTTCGACATCGTCAAACTGGCCAAGAAATATGACTGTCTGACTTATGTTGACGATGCTCATGGCAGCGGAGTCCTCGGACGCAGCGGCCGCGGAACGGTGGATCATTTCCATCTGAACGGCGAAGTCGACTTCATCGTTGGGACTTTAAGCAAAGCCATCGGGGTCGTAGGCGGCTATGTGGCTTCCAAAAAAGTTGTCAAGGAATGGCTTTTGCACCGGGCCCGCCCGCTTCTGTTTTCAACGGCCTTGCCGCCGGTGGCCATTGCCGCAACCATTGAATCCGTCAAGATGCTGATGGAAAGCGAAGAATATACCAAGAAACTTTGGGAGAATGCCCTGTACTTCAAAAAAGCCCTGAAGGAACTGGGATTTAATACCGGACACAGCGAAACGCCGATCACTCCGGTCATGATCGGCAATGAAGCCAAAACGATGGAATTTTCAGCCGCTTTGCTTTCGGAAGGCGTTTTTGTTTCCGGAATCGTTTTTCCGACCGTCCCGGCCGGGCAAGGACGGCTTAGAGTCATGATCAGCGCCAGTCACACCCAAGACGATCTCGATTTTGCCATTGCGGCTTTCGAGAAAGTCGGAAGATACATGAAGATCATTCTCGGGGATTAACGCGTGAAGTTTAAAAAACAAATGATCGTCGCCCATCGGGGCGCATCGGGACTTGTTCCTTTCGAAAACACCATTGCGGCTTTTGAAAAAGCCATCGAGGTGGGGGCGGACTGCATCGAATTGGATGTGCACCAAACCCTGGACGGGGAACTGATCGTCCTTCATGATGATAAATTTCACGGAATTGAAGTAGGTTTGCTGACTTACGCGGAAATTTCGGCGTTAAGTCTAGGCATTGGGTTCAAAATTCCCCTGCTTTCGGAAGCCCTGAGTGTCATCAAAGGGAAGATCTTGGTCGATGTGGAAATAAAAGAAGAGGGCTATGAAACCAAGATCATCGATGCCATCCACGAGTACCTTTCCGATGATGAGTTTTACATTCGTTCTTTCAAAGACCAATCGTTGATCAGGGTCAAAAAATATGATCCGAAGATCACGACGGCTTTGCTTTTGGGCTTGGAATTTCCAAAGCATGTCCTTTGGACCAGGTTCACCGAGCTGTTTCCCGGATTCCGGCTCTGGAGATGCCGGGCGGATTATGTTTCGCCTTATTGGAAACTGTTGCGACTTTGCTACATTTGGCGCATGAAACTGGTCGGAAAACCAGTTTCGGTCTGGACAGTCAATGATGAACCGTTGATGCGCCGTTTTTTGAAAGAAGGAGCCGGTTCGATCGTGACCAATTATCCGGATCTGGCCCTTAAAATACGAGATGAAATGAAAAAAGCCGATTGATGAACTGCACCCCAAATATTGGACATACAAAATTAGTATGTTATAATATTTTAAAAGGGGTGCTTTTTATATGGGAAGACCAAAAGGCGGAAAAAACTTCAATTATTCACCAGAATTTAAACTAGAGGTTGTTAAGTACAACCGCGAACAGGGCAAAGCCCAAACCGAACACTTTTATAACATTTCATCCTCGGTGTTTTATAGATGGGATAGAATATACCTTGAAGAAGGCATGGAAGGATTATCCATCGAAAGACGAGGAAGATCCATTAAACCCGGAGGTAAGCCAAAGGGCCGACCCCTTAAACTTAGCGCTAAGGTTGAAGCAGATTTAATTTCGGAAAACCAAAGACTAAGAATGGAAAATGACTACTTAAAAAAATTGGCAGCTTTAATTCAAGAAGAGGAAAAGAAACCAAAGAGATCAAAGTAAGAGC
>Ga0247842_10001904_pt1 | contig 32741 bp, 39 predicted proteins | sample LaCruzMarch2015__3_FD_192411 | JGI IMG/M metagenome (GOLD analysis project Ga0247842, IMG submission 192411) | Freshwater microbial communities from meromictic Lake La Cruz, Castile-La Mancha, Spain - LaCruzMarch2015_19m | ecosystem: Environmental > Aquatic > Freshwater > Lake | place: Spain...
GGCCAGAAAAGCCAACCCTAAAGACATAATTGCATTAAAGATAGAGTTCCTTAACCGTTTTAACGAAACGGCCGAGGTTTATGTAAAAGATATCTCAAGTAAATGGACAAACCATGAGATTGCTTTAAGCCGCTTTGCAAAAATTAATGATTGGGAGCAAATGAAATTATTAGCTTTCAGTGTTGAAGAATGGAATGCGAAGGAAAAATCTGGGATCATTTACATAGATAATATAAAGGTAGTTAAATAACTCTATTCCCATAAGGAGGAATTGCTCATGCGCATCATATCAATCGCTAACCAAAAAGGCGGCTGCGGTAAAACAACAACATCCATAAATTTAGCTGCGGCACTTGCATCTAATAACCGTAAAGTCCTGCTTATTGACCTTGACCCGCAAGCGCATGCAACCAGCGGCTTGAATATTAAAGCTGATCTAAGTATTTATAATGTGCTTTCTAAAATTACGCATAAAAAATGTCAGCTGGAAGAAATCATCCAGAATTTAGGCGAGAATTTTGATATTGCGCCATCCAGCCTGATCTTAAGCACCCTGGAACAGGAATTAAGCGGTGAAATCGGGCGCGAAAGCCGGCTGCGCGATATTTTAACTACATTTAAGAACAACTACGACTATATCTTAATTGACTGCCCGCCGAACTTGGGGATATTAACCATTAACGCCATCCGTGCAGCAAACGAAATAATTATCCCGGTTGAAGCCAGTAGATTTTCCCTGGAAGGTTTAAGCCAATTAACCAGTATTATTAATCTGGTCAAAGAAAGATTAAATCACAATGTAGATTTCCAGGTTTTAGTCACAAATTTTGATTCACGGTTGCAGCATTCATTTAAGATGCTGGATAAAATCAAAACCGATTACCAGAATAAGTTATTTTCTAATATCATTCATGTAAACGTAAAATTAAAAGAAGCGCAGAATGAAGGCCTGCACGTATTTACCTATGATAAATACTGCCGCGGGGCAAAGGATTATTTCAGCCTTTCGCGCGAAATCATCACCCAGGAAAACCATCCGGCCGAACAGGTTACTGAAAAAACTTTAGAAAAACGCATGAATGAGATCTTAAAAGAAACCTTGCCCAAATTAAATGAAATCACTCTTAAAGTCAACGCCCCGGAGGCAAAAGAAGTTTATCTGGCTGGCGAATTCAATAACTGGAAACTGGATGAAAATAGCCGTATGGAGCAAAACAACGGCTGCTGGAGTAAAAGCATGAACCTTAACAGCGGTAAATACCGCTATCGCTTTGTAATTGATGGCAACTGGACTGAAGACCCCGGTAACCCATTGAAACAATTGAATCCTTACGGCGCTATGGATTCCCTGCTTGAAGTTAATAAGTAACCTAAAGGATGGCCATGACAAAACTACAAGATGAAGAAGTAATACGAGAGGGCAAATTCTTTGCCATAATCTCATATGTTTCCTTTCTTTGCATAATTAGCCTGGTTTTAAAAAAAGATAACAAATTCGCCCTTTATCATGCCAGACAGGGTTTGGTGCTTTTTGTCATGGAAGTTGCGGCTTTCATACTCTCAATAATACCTTTATTAGGCTGGTTAATCGGGGTATTCGGCTATGCCTTGTTCCTCTTAGTCTCCATTTGGGGCATTATGCAGGCTGCATTAGGCATTTACTGCCGCATACCAATTGTTACGGAAATTTCTGATAAAGTTATCCTATAAGGAGGTGTCGCTATGGCTTTAAAGAAGAAAGTCAAGAAAGCGGCTAAAAAGGCGGTAAAAAAGACAGTAAAAAAAGCGTCAAAAAAACGTTTGATTAAGAAAAGGGCGGCCAAAAGTAAACCCGCCTTAAAAAAGAAACCGGTTTTAAAGAAGAGACCAAGTTCAAAAAATCGTAAGCCAGCAGCAAAAAAATCAATTAAAAAGTATGAGGGAAAACTTGTTGGCTTAATCACGCATTATTTCCCGCATGTTCAAGCCGCGGTAATTAAATTAAAAGAACCTTTAGTAATGGGGAATACAGTAAAGATAAAGGGACACACCACTGATCTTACCCAAATTATAACCTCAATGCAAATAGATCGAATGGACATCTCAAGCGCCAAAAAAGGCGATGAAATTGGCCTTCAAGTCAGCTCCAGGGTCAGGCAAGGCGATAAAGTTTATAAGGTTTAAATCTTTAGGACCTGTTGAACACAAAGCAGGTCCTAAAAAATAACCATTTATAAGTAAGTACTCATAATAACTAGTAATTGATTGCAAGTAGGTACTCATAATAAACCTGGCGTTAAGTGTAGGTAAAACTAAGTAAATGCGTCCTCGAGGAAGACCTAGAAAGTATAGAATAGTCAAAATTGACCCTAAAATCAGCCAATTTAGCCCCAGGGGCAGGCCAGGAAGGCCTGATGAGGTAGAGCTTAAAATTGACGAATTTGAGGCCTTAAGACTGGCTGATTACCTGGGTTTAGCTCAGAAAGAGGCCGCTAAATCCATGCGTATATCCCAACAGACTTTTAGCCGAATCCTTAGGAGAGCACATAGCCTGATCGCTAAGGGAATAACTACCGGATCCGCGATTAGAATACAAGGCGGCCAGTATATAATTAGTTCGCGCCAGGATCTCAATCAAACCTCCGCAAATCAACAACAATCCATATCAACTACAACCAAAAGAGTGTAGCTTGAACACGTATTCCAGGGTGCTTTTTGCTCATTTCGCCCCATAGGTGTACTTCCTATAATATATCTATGATGCGTTCGTAGCTTGTCGCCACGATAACAGCACCAACCCGGCAAGCACGAATGCAAAATGCAATCAGCTTGCCAGCAAAACTTAAAACGAAAAACAGATAAAACCAAGGCGGAAAAAGTCTTGGTTATTTTTTTTACGGCAAATGCTATCAGCTTGGTAGCGTCTTGCCGTATTTTTTTATACCTGCTTTTTTTATGCACTTTAAACCTCCAAATTAACATAACCTATATCGGTAAAAGTATGCCATATTTAACGGTCTATTCAAGCCTATGAACGCGCAAAAGCCTTGCCAGCACAACCTAGAATTGGGCCCCGGGGGACGCCGCAAGGTGTCCAGGCTGGCAAGCACCGGGGTCCTCCTTGTCTTTTTAGTTATACACAGCTTTATCCCCACCTCCGCATACGCCGAAATTAAGGCATCCTGGTATTCCACTCAGTCACTAATCGAAGAAGGCACTTATAACGGAACTAAAACCTTTAAAGGCACGAAAGGGGTGATGGCCAATGGACAAAGGTTTAATGATTTGGATTTTACTTGCGCTACTCGTTTATATCCTCTTGGAACTATGCTACGCATTACTAATCCTAAGAGCAATAAAACGGTTATCGTCAAGGTCACGGACAGGATTTCCCGAAGATTTGCGAGAACCAGGATCGACTTATCAAAAGGGGCATTTAGCCAAATTGCTGATCTTAAACAGGGTGTTGTATTAATTACAGTAATGGAGATTTAATGGACAACGGGTTATTACAAAGCGCAAGAAATGGCACCAGGAGGGTAGGAAAGAAAGAATTGATCTGGCACCTCGAAGGAAAACGCCTCACACAAAGGGAAGCAATCCGCGCCAAATGTTACGACTGCTCTGGAATGGGCTCTACGGGCACCTGTAGCGCAGAAGACTGCAGTCTAAGCCCTTACTCACCTTATACAAGAGATATTTCCTGCAGACCCCACTTTTACGGAGCAACCACAGAAAATAAGGGCATCGTAGATGCCGATGGGAGGAACCAATGAGATGCAGCGCTTTGCCATTAGCAACCAAGTGCAGGGGATCATGGCGTTTAACCGCAGGACACGGATCCGAACAAAGCAGAGTAGGCCAGGCATTCCACGAAGCGGCCCGGGCCAAAGTCTTGGAGCAACCCATTGATAAAGAAAGTCTTCGAACCAGATACGGTCTCACCGAAGCAGAACTCAAAAGCATAGATTATGGAATTTACAACATAACAATCCGCATCCCCGTGGGCGCAATGGTCTTGGCGGACGAGAAGCAGATCAGCGGACTAAACGGTAAACTCACCGGGACAGCAGACCTGGGTATCTACCACGAACAGGTTCTGACCGTAGCCGACTGGAAGAGCGGATGGGGAGACGTTGAGGACCCGGAAACAAATAACCAACTGATAGGATACGCAATCCTGATTGTAGAAGAACTCAAGCGAGCCGGAGTAACCGACATCAAGAGGATAGACCTTCTGGTAATACAACCAAAGATTAACCAAGTCAAAGCCTACAGCCTAACACCCGAGCAACTCCAGGCGCGGATTGCAGACATCGAGCGGATCATAACGGCAGCAGAGGAGCCAGAAGCAGAATTTACAACTGGACCCTGGTGCAATTCGTGTTTTAAGAATATGAACTGCCCGGCATTTGCAGGACAGGTCGTGACCCTGGCATCGTTTGTAGAAGACGGCCGGACTTCGGTTGTAGACGTAGAACGTGCCCTGCGGATTTTACTTCCAGTATCAAAAGCATGCGCAACAGTCACGCGCAAGATAGAAACACTAGCCAAAGCATGGGTAGATCAGAACGGACCGCTAGACCTTGGCGGCGGTCAGACATACGCCAAGATAATTGAAGATAAACAGGAGGTGGACGCAAAGAAAACGTTTGAAACCTTAAAGGAATTCTTCTCGGAAGAAGAAATCTGGAAGGTAGTCAGCGCCAATATGACAAAAGTAACGGAACTGGCCGTGGCCACAAAGAGGGGTCTTTCAACCATCGTAAAGAACCGGCTAACAGAAGTCGGAGCACTAACCAAAGTAATGAGAGAAACGTACAGAATTATAAAGGGAGGGGATAAAGATGGAAGACTTGAAGGATAAAAAAGCACTTACCACAGCGCTCGTTCCAGGGAAAGTAAAAAAGAACGCATTGGATATCCTAGCAGCCCGGCTAGATTTAAGCCCGGCAATGCTTACGAGTACGCTAAAAGCGACAGCGTTCAGTCTTTGTAAAGACGACGCGCAATTTGTATCGGCCGTAGTCGTGGCGAACACCTATGGATTAAACCCGCTACTTAAGGAAATGTACGCCTTCCCAAGCAAAGGGGGCGGCATTATTCCGATCGTAGGGATAGACGGGTGGATTAAACTGGTCAACCGTCAGAATAATTATGACGGGGTAGAGTTAATCGAAAACAAGGTAGAGATACCGAATAAGAGCGCAACCACGGTAGACAGCGTGACCGCCAAGTTTTATCTGAAGGACCGAGAACACCCGGTGGTCGTCACGGAGTACATGGAGGAATGCTATGACGGCACAAAGGAACCCTGGAAACGCTGGCCGCGCAGAATGCTACGCCACAAAGCCTACATCCAAGGAGCCCGGATAGCCTTCGGGTTCAGTGGCATCTATGACGAAGACGAAAAGGACAGAATCATAGAAGCGGAAGCAGTAGTCACGGGAGCCCCAATCGTAGGCCTAAAGCACGATAAGACAACGGCAGGGCAGGTCCAGGCGGAAGTAGTGGCAGACGCAACAGGAAGAACTGACCTACCCGCATCAGACCAGAAAAAAGAACCTGATTATTTTGAAGTAGGCAATCTGGAACGCTTCGGTCAGAAAGAAGCAAACAGCGCTAAGTTTATGGCGCAGAACGTAGCCAAATGCGCGCAGAAGATAGGCAAGGAAGCGTTCATGAAGATACTCGGGGAAAACGGGGTCAGCTCGTTGCAAGAAGTTTTGAAACTAGCAGACCTAGTAAAGATAACCAACCTTGCTTTTGAAGAGGTTAAGAAATTAGAAGGAACAGTAGAATAACATGAAGACCCAGGGCTGTAGCTTAATGGCAAAGCAAGGTACATCGACTCCGAGAAGCAGGTCCGAATCCTGCCGGCCCTACTAAAAACATGAGCAAAGACATACACGAAAACAGCAGAGAATCGTTTAAGGAATACAGGAAAGCCAAGGGGTTCTCTTATCGGTCGCGCATTTGGAATTTATACCACGCAGCCGGTAGACCCTTGACGGACCGCGAAATAATGCAATCCCTGCTGGAGACTGACCCAAACAATATACGTCCCGAGATAACCCGGCTAAAACAAGATGGACTTCTTGTGGAGGTCGGAAAAAACAAATGTCCGGTTACAGGAAAAACAGTAAGAATCGCAACGGTAACCAATAGGATATATTTTAATCGAAACGAGAAACCCGAGCAACCACAAGAGCAATTACAGTTAACTTTTTAAGGAGGAAGACGTGAAAATTGTAGAACTAAAAGCAGAGAACATAAAGAACCTAAAGGTCGTAGAGATACGTCCAGACGGAGCAGTAATTTTAGAAGGCAAGAACGGAGCCGGCAAGAGCGCCGTCTTGGACAGCATTTTTATGGCCCTAACCGGAAAGAAGATTGAGGAGCCGATCCGCAACGGCGAAGCCCGGGCTGAGATAAATGTGGACCTAGGAGACTATAAGGTCCGGAAGATATTCACAGGCAAAGGAGAACGCTTAGAGGTTTTGAGCAAAGAGGGAGACGTGAAATTATCTCCGCAGACGTTTCTGAATAATCTACTCGGGAACTTGACCTTTGACCCGTTGGCGTTTTCAAGTATGGAGGGTAAGAAACAACGCGCACTTTTAGCACAGCTCGTAGGGCTAGATTTTGTCGCACTCAATAACGAATACGCCACGCTATACAATGAGCGAACCATAAAGAACCGGGAGATAAAAGGCGGGGACCCTACCAGCTATAGACCCAGCCCGAACCAGCCGCTACCACTAGAGGCGCTAGTCGGAGGCATGGAGAAGCCCGCAGAAGGAACACCGCGCCAGGAAATAAGCATGGCAGACGAACTGGCAAAGGTCCAGGCGCTAGAGGACCAAAACCGGCAGTATGCAGAATACGAGAGAAAGATAAAGTCTTATAAAGAAATAGTGGAGAGTTGTGTAGAGCAGATCAGGACACTAGAAATGGACGTTGCGGAACATATGGAGATACCCGGGACCCGGGACTGGCTGCGCGATTGCGAAGACCAGATAGAAGTCAAAATAAAAACCTGGCGTAAAGATATTGAGACCACTAAAGCAGACATTGAGGCAACGGAGAAGGCCTGCGCAAGCGTTCCTGTTCCAGTAAACTACCCGGAGGAAGTAATCGCGGAAGCCAAGCGGTCGCTCCTAACCGTGGAAGAGACAAACAAACAGATCCGCAAGGCCCGGGAGTTTGACAAAGCCCTGGCTACGCTAGAAGCGGCGAAGCACGAAGTCAAAGACCTGGAATGCCGCATGGTAAAGATAGAACTAGAGAAGCAGGAAAAAACTGCAGCCGCTAAATTCCCGATCGCAGGACTAGGACTGAACGACGAGATGGTAACCTACCAGGACAAGCCATTCAGCCAATTAAGCACTGGAGAACAGATCCGGATATCCACCGCAGTAGCAATGGCGCTGAACCCGAAACTAAAAGTAATCTTGGTCCGGGAAGGAAGCCTACTCGACAAGAACGGCCTGCAGGCAATCATTGAAGTCGCTAAAGAAAAAGATTACCAGCTTTGGATAGAGAGGGTCGCCGACGACAAACAGGTGGGGATTTATCTGGAAGACGGCGAGGTAAAGGCATGACAGGAAAACGAATTAAATATCCGACGCTAAAAATTAAAGGAGTCCCAAGGGATCTGAAATTCACTCTATATAACATGCTGGATCACCTAGCCAGGGGAGGAACTGTCGAGATTGTTTTTAATGGAGATGGAACGGTTTTTACTGCCAAGAAATCAGGGAGGAAAGTATGAGAGAGCAGCCAGATAAAAACATATTGTATAAGCACCGGGGATGCGAAGGTTGCACCAAGCAGTGCCAATATAACGGACTCACAGCCACAAAAGAAGTCGCAGAAAGCGATAAGGTAATGTTTGAATGCAACGATAGGAGGCGATCATGAAAACGATCGCTTTTGATTTTGACGGCGTCATTGCCAAGTACGACGGCTGGAAAGGTGCTGACGTATTTGGAGCGCCACATTGGGAAGTAATAGCGGCAATGAAACAACTCAAGGCTTCGGGGTATCACATTATTATATGGACCACGCGCAGAGCCACGGCAGGATTAAAAGCATACCTTGAGAGAAACAGCATACCATACGACAGCATAAACTCGACAAGTCACAACCCGCCAGGAACTAGCACCAAGCCAATATACCACGTGTTTATTGACGACCGGGCAATTCAGTACCGAGGACAAAAAGCGGAGAAACTAATCAGAAGCATTGAACACCTAATTAACAACGGACCAGAAATTATCGTAGGGGAAAAGGCAACCGCGACAGTTTAACTTATGGCTAACCCACAGACAGAAAATGGATATGTAAAAATAGCCAGCGAGATATTAGATGCGCTGGCCAAGATCAGGATACCGGGAGAAGCTCGGCAGGTCTTGGATTTTATCATACGCAAGACATATGGTTACCATAAAAAAGCAGACAGAATATCAACTTCCCAAATGGTAGAGGGAACGGGACTTTGTCAAAGGTCGGTAGAGCGCGCCAGAGCCACTTTAAGAAGAATGAACATTATTACCACCGACAAAACTGATGGGGGTAATTCTTTGAAGATTTGGATAAACAAGGACCACGAAACCTGGCTACCCCCGACAAAATTGACGTTTACCCCCGACAAAAAGCGGTACTCTCCCCCGACAAAATTGACGGATACAATAGATAATAAAGATACTATACAAAAGATAACTACCACGGAGCAAGCTCCGGATATTGTGAACAAGTCTGTTGATAAACCAAAAGACAACCCAGAAATTAAAGAGGCAATGGATAAAGTATTAGATACCGGATTTAATATCTACGCAGCGATTTATAAAGCCAAGGCTCAAATGCACCAAACCAAAGACTGGCGCTTCCCTGATCCGGTAATTCTTCGGGTTTGCGCAGCATACCACAAAGAGAGGGAACAAATTAAAGAACAATGGCCGTGGTTTTTAAGCGTACTGCGGCGCGAGAGCGAGACCTGGCATGCGGAGCAGAACGTAGCGCAAGGCCAAAAGTTTAAGAAGGAATGGACTAGCTTAGAGGAAATTTTAAGAAAAGCCGGGAGTAAGACATGAAGAGTAAGAACCCAATAGACAGTAAATTCTGGTTAATTCCAAAAGAAATCTACAATTCATTAAACAAGGAATTTTGTTTTGACTTTGACCCCTGTCCATATCCTTTTAAGCAAGACGGAATCACAATCGACTGGGGAAAAGTGAACTGGGTTAATCCGCCATTTAGGGCGGCAGACGCGCATAACGGCCACGGCCCCACGGCATTCGTTAGGAAAGCGATAGAAGAGCAGAAGAAAGGAAAAACATCAGTGTTAATCCTGCCGGTTCAATCATACGTAAACATGCTCGTTGTAGCGGGAGCAGAGATGCGTCCAATGGGCCGGGTCAAGTGGATAGACGCAGAGACCGGGAAACTGGATCCGCACTCCTCAACAAACGTTTTGTTTGTTTTAAGAGGAGTGAAAACATGAGAATCGCCCGCGTATTCCCGCGCAAAAACAGCATGACACCCATAGATCCAGACGCATACTTTGGACCGCCACACTTAAACACGCCGAAATATGACGAGGTGCACGTGTCGGTGGTTTTTACCTGGGATAAGGAGCAAGGCGAAAGTCTGTTGAGGCAATGGAGTAAACACGCACCAATCGTGCGCATTGGCGGTCCAGCGTTCGGGGACCCGGGAGAAGATTTTATACCAGGCCGATACATGCGACCAGGCATAACCATCACTAGCCGGGGCTGCCCAAACAACTGTGCATTTTGCCTCGTGCCCAAGCGGGAAGGTCAGATCAAGGAACTTCCGATCCAACCCGGGAACGTTATTCAGGACAACAATATTCTGGCCTGCAGCGACAAGCACGTCCGGGAGGTTTTTAAGATGCTAAAAACCCAAAAGGCGGTTTGTTTTAAGGGCGGACTTGAGGCGGCCAGGGTAACAGAAGCGATCGCAGAAGAGATGCGCGGCCTGCGGATTCGCGAACTTTGGCTAGCATGCGATACGCCAAATAGTTTATGGCCAACAATCAACGCTGCAGTCAGGCTACGCACCGCAGGATTTAAGAATTACCAACTCCGGGCCTACGTGATACTGGGCAAAGACATGGCCGAAGAAGAATGGAGGCTCCAGACGATTTTAGATTTTGGTATAAAACCGTTCGGACAACTTTATAAAGCAGAAGAGCCAATAGAATACAGCGACGCCTGGAAGGACTTCGCACGTAAGTGGTCCCGGCCAGCAGCAATGTGCGCCAAGAAAGGAAAAAAATGAATCACCCAGAACAAACACTCCAAGAACAACTGACCTATTGGCTAAACGGACAGCTTACGGCAGAAGGAACGAGGATCCTGTGGTGCGCCAGCGCAGGTGGCATGCGGGTAAACATGCGCACCGCAATCAACATGAAGAAGGCTGGATACAAGGCTGGACACCCTGATGTGATTATCTATGAACCGCGCGCAGGCTGGCACGGCATGACTGTAGAGCTAAAGGTCGGAAGTTATCCAAGCGCAGAACAAAAAGAATGGAGAACTAAACTTTTTGAGCATGGATATTATGCGATCACCATCCCCGGGAGACTTGACTTCTGGGAAGCCAGGAAGTGGCTCGAGGACCAAATAAAAAGATACTTGGCCGGAGAAATTAAACGTGGAGAATGAAGAAAGATATTATTTAGTAACGCTCACCAACGGAGAGCAATACCGGGCTTTTGGAATAGGCGTGGGCGTTGACTCAGTAAAAGGGAAGATAGTAAGCGACCGGACAATGCTAGACTTTTATGATAAGAACTGGACATATCATAAAATTGTTCCAATAGAAGAATTGAAATCGATAATACACTACCCGTCGGGAGAAGACATGACATACTTCGGAAGGAAGAAACCATGAAAATAATAATCGACGGCCACAAGGTAGAAGTGGACACAGAAAAACTAGCTAAAGCGATCGCCATAAATTACGCAGACTGGAAGGCATACACCGGGAAGGCGCACAAGGTGGCAGAGATGCTACCGCAGATCATTAAAATTGAGAAAGAGTTATTTTAACAAGGAGGAAGCATGAGCCACAAAAAAGCAAAGAAGATTCGCAAGGCGTTATTCGCGAAAGGAATACCAGCAACAACCGGAAAGTATTTTAAGAATGCGCAGACCGGAGAGATCTACGCAAGCAATGAACGCAGAATTTATAAGGCGTTAAAGCAGCGGCCGACAAAAGAAGCGCTAAAGCTCGTCGGAAAACTTAAACCAGGGCTGAGAAAAGAATGAGCAACCCGACGCTGTGTCCTTTTTGCAATAAGCGAGAGATTAAAAAGAAAACATGCGGCCATCCGGTATGTCAAATTAAGAGACAGCGCGCAAGAGGAAAATACTGGTGGAAGAAAAATGGCAAGGTTTATAACGGAAGGAGAAAATAAGCTTACAAACGCCTGTAATTAGGTTTTGACATTTTAAGATTTTAGTTTAATAATCCGTATTAGATATAGCAGGCCGATCACCTGCAGTAATTTTTAACCCGTTTCGTGCGCACACGAGGCGGGTTTTTTATTTAACCACGTAACACAAAGGAGGAGACATGTTCCAGAGCAAACTTAGTAAAGTTTTTATGGCGTTGCTTTTGGCAATGGTATTGACGGTACCAGCATTCGCATCAGTAGGGATTAAAATAGCCGGAGAAAAAATAGGAACGGCCGCGGACATCAACTTCCCTGTGGGAACGTCCTATGCATTTGACGGATCGCTTTTTACTATCCCAACCCTAGCCACAAGTGTGGCCACGATCACAAGCGGCACGATAGACGTAGCCGTAATCGGCGGAGTAACACCAGCAGCCGGAACCTTTACCCTCCTTGGAGCGACGGGCGTTTTAACTGCGGCCGCGACAACTGATGCCTCAAGCCTTACGGCTGGATCCATCGTAACTGCAGGCGGCATAGCATGCGCCAAGCAATTATACGTCGGGGACGATATCGATATGAGCGTGTCCGGAACCGGAGTATATGACCTAACCCTGAAAACCAATGTGGCTGATGCTTTGAGCATTAGAGATAGCGCCGCAGACATAATGGTTTTTGAAACCACAACCGGAGCACCGACGGTAACAATAACACCAAATACAACCGTCACCGGGACACTTACTCAAACCGGAGCCGCAACATTTACCGCAGCAATCGTGGCCAACGGAGCAGTAACCCTTGGCGATGCTGTAACGGATGTTAACACTATCACGGGTAAAATTGCCGGAGCAACTCCGCTGGTATTTGACGGAACTACGGCAAACAATGTCTATACTATTTTAGCCGTAGACGACCCGGCTTCTTCTTCAAAAACAGTAACGCTTCCAGCCGTAACCGGAACAGTTATGCTAGGCAGCCCAGCGGTAGTTATTACAGCCGGCGCAACCCCAACATTAACTGTTTATAAAGGCAACACGCTTTATACTGACACGATCACAACCGATAATCAGGACCAAACGATTACAGCTTCCGCTGGTGGTACTGCCGGAGACAGAATAACGATTATCTTTGTATCTGATACAGGTGGATCCGGTGAAGAAGTTATTACTTTTCACGGCACACTTATGAGATCAACCGGAACCTTAACCATAGCGAACGGCACCGCCACTCGTCAGGTCATTGAATTCGTAAGTGACGGCACGAAGTGGAACGAAGTTTCAAGGACAGCGGTTCAGGCTTCCTAAAGATATGAAATGACCTACGGGGTACGAGTAAAATCTATTCCGTAGGTATTTCTCTTGGAGGCGTAATGGACCCTATCTCATGGCACAATGAAAAACGGAAAATCATAGAACTGAAGCCAGCGGAGTACAACCCGCGCCAGGCCACAGAGAAGGACGTCCACGACTTAAACGCCAGCCTTGAGAAATTCAACCTAGCAGACCCAATCATTATAAATAAAAACAATACAGTAATCGGTGGCCATTTTCGCTTGCGTATTTTACAGCAACGCGGAGTGACTGAAGTAGACGTGCGCGTCCCTGACCGGGAACTAAACCCGGAAGAGGAACGCCAGCTAAACCTACGCCTAAACAAGAATAATGGGCAATGGGACTTCGACGCCCTGGCTAACTTTGACGAAGAGATGCTAAAAGACTGCGGGTTTGACCCAGTAGAATTAGATCGTATCTTCCAGTTAGATCTAGGCAAAGCAGAAAAGGCTGACAACGCACCCGCTCTACGATCAACAGAAATTAAACTTGGAGACATATTTCAGCTCGGCCGGCACAGGCTCATGTGCGCAGACGCGACTAAACGACAAGACATTGAAGCTCTGCTTGCCGGCGCCCGCTGTCAAATGGTCTTCACGGATCCACCGTATAACGTAAATTATAAAGGCGGCAGCGCCCTCATTGAAGCTGAACAAAGAGAAGGGATAGAAAACGATAGCATGGAACGCCCGGCATTTTTAGAATTTTTACACAAAGCATGTCAAGAGATTATTGAAGTAACGGACGGCGCTATTTATATTTGTATGGGTTCCAGCGAAATGGACACGCTTAAGCAAGCATTTGAAGCGGCCGGAGGCAAGTGGAGTAACACGATTATCTGGGTTAAAAACACCTTCACCTTAAGCCGGAGCGATTATCAACATCAATACGAACCAATTCTTTACGGCTGGCCCAAAGGAATTAAGCATTATTTTATAGACCGCCGCGACCTTGGGAATGTTTGGGAAGATTTAAAAGAGATTAAAACCGAATTCAAAGACGGATATACAACGATAAGTTTTCAAGGTTTTAAGGTGCGCATTAAAGGCGAAGTGAAAGAAGGCGAAGTCTCCCGGGGCAAAGCCAAAAGCAATATATGGCGGTACAACAAGCCAAGCAAGAACGAACTTCACCCAACCATGAAGCCCGTAGCCATGATTTGTGAGGCAATTCGGAACTCAAGCTTAAGAGAACAGATAGTTTTAGACCCTTTTCTTGGTAGCGGCAGCACGCTTATGGCCTGTGAACTAGAAAACCGTACATGCTACGGGATAGAACTTGACCCACAACACGTTCAATGTGCAATAGACCGCTGGGAAGAGTACACCGGACAGAAGGCGCAGAAACTAAACGTGGAGGTGGCAAGTGTCTGAAAAATGCGGACCTAAAGGCCCCTCAAAATACACCCCGGAGTACATTGAAGAGGCAGCCGCCAAGCTGAATCTCTTTACAGACAATACAACTTTACCAATCTGGGCAGATTTTTGTTATAACAACGGCATTCATAGACAGTTAGCAGCAGATTTTTGTAGTAAAAACGAAAGATTTTCTGACGCATTTGAAAGAATGATGGGTAAGCAGGAAGGCGGACTCATTAGAGCAGGCATATCCGGCAAGGGTAACTCAACGTTTATCGCATTCATTATGAAGAATAATCACGGCTATAAAGACAAGACAGAGATGGCGCACTCAGGTATGGATCAATTCTTAGAAGGATTAGTACAGCGCGCAGCAGCAAAGAAGAAACATAACAAGGAGAAGTTAAGTGGTCCACAGAAATAAGAGTATTTGTAAAACTTGCATAATTAAATGCAGAGAATGCTTGGACAAAGACACCGTGGTTTTTGAGTGCGATTACCATAAGGCGGAGAAGAGAAATGGATAGAACATTTATACCAACCAACATCCCGAACATTCCGCGCATGCACGCTCTAGCTATGAAAAAGATATTTGACCCCAGCTTTAGCGCCTATGAAGAGGCAGAACTAGAAGGCGGCATAAACAAATGGGTACACAGAGGCGACCTTTCGCCCGTAGATAGATTAGAATTGAACCGAATAATTAACGCTTTGATAGCAGACAAAGAAGGGAACACATGCTTTGACCAGGCTAAATGGCTGATCAGAGCCAAAGGATTTAAGTACCAGAACATTTTTAAAGCAGGATTACCGTACATTAAACTGGATCCATTAAGCGTATGAGCATAGAAGCCCCCGAACTGACAAGAGAAGAAGCACTCGTAGAGATATACGAAAAGGCAGAAGACAACCTCGTTGACTTCCGTGCAGGGCTTTTAACTTTAGGCACAGATGAAGTAGAACCGGCAGAATACCACCATGATTGGAGCCGAAGACTTCTAACCTCAGACACACACGAAGCAATCGAAGGTTACAGAGAAAGCGCCAAAGGTCAATACGTTTTAAGGGCATTCCCTCTGCATGCGCTACGTTTCCCGGACAAGAGGAACGATTATATTATTATCATTAAGCAGAGCCAAACATTAGCCAATAGCAAACTGCTCGAAATAGAAGACGAGTATTTAAGCAACCCAGCGCTTCGTTCCAACCTCGTAGAAGTAAAGCAGAAGTCAAGTCAGATATTTAGCGTAGACGTGCGCAACGCCCAAGGCGAAGTGATAAACGTACGCATAGAAACTTATGGTAAAGGTAGCTCGATTAGAGGCCTAGCGAACATAGACAGAAGGCCTAAGATTGCAATTATTGACGACCCTCAAGATACCGAAGACGCACAGAGCGACACGATCATGGAGAACGACTGGAAGTGGTTCCTCGATGACGTTATGTTCCTTGGTAAACGCACCAGGATATTTTTAATCGGCAACAACCTTGGAGCAAAGTGTTTGATTGAACGCGTAGCAGACAACCGGGAAGACTTAAAGTTTAACTTTACCAGGCTAGGCATACTCGTACCGCCAACCCAAGAAGGCGTAGAAGAAACAAGTGCCTGGCCTTCAATGTTTAGCCGGGAAGAGATATACGACGAACGTGAATCATTCAGGCGCATGGGACAACTTGACGTTTGGATGAGAGAGCGTATGTGTCAGGCAATAAGCGAAGAGAATCGAATCGTAACCCGGGACGACCTGAACATGCGATACAGCCATGTCTATATAGACTCATTCATAAAGGACTGCACCATATTCACCACACTAGACCCGGCGTCAAGTGAGAACAAAACATCTTGTTATCGCGCAATCCTAACCAACGCAGTAAGACGAGACGTACACGGAGCAATCAACTGGTTTATTCTTAACATAAGATACGGCCGCTGGGCAAGTGACAAGCTGATGGACGAATTATTCGCAGAAGTAGCAACCTATCACCCAACCAGCGTAGGCATTGAGAAGGGAATGTACAAGCAGGTAATCGAACCATTTATTAGACAGGAAATGCTACGGCGTAACTGCTTGTTTAATATCGTACCAATAGAGCACGCCAAAGCCGGCAGTAAACTAGAGCGCGTCAAGATGCTAGGACCACGATTTAAAGCGCACGGGATATGGTTACCAGAAAGCGCACCTTGGCTGGCAGAATTTGAAGCAGAAATGCTAGGCGTAACCATAGATGGCTTTAAGTCTTTATACACAGATCTGATAGATACGCTGGCTATGCAAACGCAGATAGCCCGAGCACCAATAGATAGCGGTCGGGACAGAAACAACCAAAGCGGGGTACCAAAGATAAACAAAACATACAGTCCGCTTCTAGGTAAACGGATCCAGCACAAGAACCAGGAGACACGATACTCATGAAATACGACGCCATTTTAATGCTATCCGGAGGAAAAGACAGCTGTGCCCTAGCTTTCAAACTTAAGGAAGAGGGACAGAACGTGCTAGCCTTTACGTTAGACCACGACTTCCTCTCCCGGGACGCCAAGAGCAATATCCTAAAGATAACCACGATACTAGACATGGACAGCGTAATGATGCGGCCCAAGCCAACAGAGTACCAGGTCTTCATTGCAGCCAACGCCACCCTAACGGATACCTGCACCAAGTGCTCTTTGAGAACCATGCAATACGCAATCGAGACAGCCAAGAGATACGGTATCAATATAATCTACGCCGGATTTACCAAGTACACGTCCCGGGCACATGACATGCCAATCTTCCCGGAGTTTGAGCACGAAGGTTTGACCATAAGATATCCCTACGCAGAGGATTACAAGCTGCGGGAGATCAAGAAAACCATGCAGCAATACAAACTAGAATACGATGCGGTCAAGACGAATTGCAATCATATCAGTACCCTGTTAGGCAGGGACATAACTGGATGCATAGGCAAAGAGCTAGACCTTCTCTTTGAAGACGGTCAAATGGACAAGAATGAATATGACTATTACAGAGACTTTATTAAATCATGCGGAGCCGCTTGAAGCAGGGGAATATAAGCTAATCCCCGCGGAAGCAGAGGACACAGACTTCATAATTAACCTCGCTATCGTAGAACAGTACTGCGTAAACACAGCAGAAGCGCTCCGGGAAAGCTACTTAGCCCAGGCTTATGCAGTGTGGATCGGAACCTGGCAAGATAAAGTAATAGGCGTAGCAATAATACACCACGTCAAGGTCAACAAAAAAGGCACTAGGATTTTTACCTTTGACGCTTTTGAAATACCGCAGAAGAACGCGTCGTCAAGTTATATGTTTGGCAAAATGATAATGGCCTGGGCAGACAAGAAGAGCATAAGACCAATGCATACAGCGCACAACTTAAAGAACCGGGCAGCAACAATAGCATGCCTAAGATTAGGATTCAAGAAATTTGCGGAATCGCAAGGCAACATACTCATGAGGAGGAATTAATGGGCATAGAAATTTTAGGCATAGGCGGGATATGGTGGGGAGCAGCAGCAGCCGTTGCGGTAGGTACAAGCGTAGGCACAACCGCATACTCAAACGCAGCCGCAGCTACCATATCGAAGAAGGAAATCGCAGCGCAGAAGGATATGCAGAACACCATCCTAAAGCAAGCGAAGGATAAGGAACTAGCGCTACGGCAGAAGCAGGACGAAACCATGATTCAATCAAGGCAGGCAGCTAGAGACAAGATACAGTTAAAGCGCCGGGCACAGACAGAGACAATTCTAACATCACCGCTAGGTCTAGACGAAGAAGCAAGCACCGCAAAGCCAACAATACTAGGAGCCGGATAAAATGAGTAGATCCCCGAAGTTTCATATAGCCAGGGCGCAAAGCCTAAAATCAGCCAGGTCAGGACTAGAGGCCTACTGGCAAGAACTAGCATACTATGCCATGCCGCGCAAGGCGTACATAACAAGATTTAGATCCGTAAGTGACAGGCTCCCAGACGACATCTATGACTCAACGGCAATCAACTCGCTGAACTACATGGCCGCCGGCATACAGGGATATCTAACGAACCCGCAGATGCGCTGGTTTGGTCTACAGTTAAAGAACCGCAGGCTAATGGAGATACCCGGGACCCGGGACTGGCTGCGCGATTGCGAAGACCAGATATATGACTGCCTTAATGGAACTAACTATTACCAGGAGAACAATGAATGCTATAGAGACCTCGGGTGCATTGGAACACATTGCTTATACTCCGAAGAGGACTTGGAATCCGACATCAGATTTTATTCAATACCTATCGAACGAGTCGTCCTCGCCGAAGATGCCTTTGGACGCATTACGACAGCATACATCGATTATGAATTTACAGCAGATCAGGCTTATCAGAAATTCGGCGAAGCAGCCAAGATAAACGACGACCTCGCTCGCGCGTTGGTAAGAGAAGATTATACAACCATGTTCAAATACCTGCTCTGCATATACCCACGCTTCGCCTACAATCCCGGCAAGAAAGACAAAAAGAATATGCCCGTCGGTGTTGAGTGGATAGATAAACAAAAGGAAGTACTGATAAAAGAATCAGGCTTCAAGGAATTCCCATTCATGGTAAGCCGCTGGGCCAAGTGGTCCGGGGACCTACATGGAGCCAGCCCGGAAATGGACGTGCTCGCAGACATCAAGATGCTGAACCAAATGAGCCGCTCGAATCTTATCTCCGGAGAGAAATCTTCGGATCCGCCGTTAGACGTACCAGACGAAGCATTCCTTCGGCCGATGGATTTTGACGCAGGCGGGATAAACTATCGCAACACCGGGTACACGGGAGAGAGAATATACCCGATCGTAAGCGGCAACAACGGACTGCCCTTTGCAATCCAAATGGAGGACGCGCGCAGGATAAGCATACAGCGGGCATTCTTTAATGACCTGTTTATAGTTTTGAACAACCAATCGAACATGACGGCCGAAGAAGTAAGGCAGAGAGTAGCAGAACGAATGCTACTCCTCGGCCCGGCAATCGGTATGTTGATAAACGAAAATGTACAGCCTACGATCACCCGGACATTTAACGTCTTGGCCAGAAACGGTAAGCTAGCCGAACCCCCACCGGGAATTGTCGGTCAAGAGTTTATAGTTACCGCAACATCACCATTAGCCCGGGCGCAGAAAATGGTAGAACTCCAGGGCCTGCAACTTTCAATGGGTATGATTACACAACTCATGGCCGTACAACCAGAAGTATCAGACAAGGTTAAATTTGACGAGGTCGTGGATTTTGTCGCAGAGATAACCAGCCTCAATCCAAAGTTAATCAGAGACGATGCCGAAGTGGACGAGATACGCGTTAATAGAGCAAAGGTCCAGGAAGCGTCGAACCAGATGGCAATGATAAATGCCGGAGCCCAGGCAGTAAAGACCGGGACCGAAGCAGATAAGAATATGAAAGAAACACAAATGGTAGGAGCAGGTAAATGAGCGCACTAGATAAGGTCGCGAAAAGAGACAAGCAACGGGAAGACATAATAGCGCAGATACGCGAAAAACTCGTGCTCTACAAGCGCGTATTCGGAGGCGCAGATGGCAAGTTTATCCTAGACGACCTACGCAAGCGCTCATTTGTAAACCGGACAACTTACGACCTGGACGAAAAGAAGATGGCTATGAATGAAGGACGCAGAAGTCTCTTCGTGTACATAGAAACAATGGTCGAGAAGGACGCAGAGAGCGTCTTGGCAGACCTAACAACGGGCAACCCCGAGCCCCTTAAGGGATAACTCTCGGGTCCAAAGGAGGCAGTAATGGCTACACCAGAAGAAATTGCAGCACAACAGGCAACAGAGAAGGCAGCGGCAGACGCAGCAGCGGCCGCAGGAGACGGCGGAGCGGCAGCAGCCGAAGCAAAGGCAGCGGCAGATGCTAAAGCAGCAGCGGATTTAGCAGCAAAAGGCGATTGGACTACGTCGCTTGAACCAGGTATCAAAGAAACGGCAACAATCAAGGGCTGGAAATCCCCGCAAGACGCAATCAAGGGATACCAGGAACTAGAGAAACTCGTAGGATCAGAAAAGATACCGCTCCCCAGGAAGGACAAAGCCGGGAATTACGAGAAGGGCGAACTCGAAAGATACCTTCACGCAGCCGGTATGCCAAAGGACGCGAAAGAATATACACTGCCAGCGAACCTGAAACTAGAGGAAAACACTGGCGTCACAATAGCAGCACTAGAGAACTTCAAGCCATTAGCGCACAAGTATGGACTACTCCCGCACCAATTCCAGGGAGTCATGACTGAATTTACAAACATGCTTAATGCTTCCGCAAAATTGCAAGCGGACGCCAAGACCGAGGAGCACAACAATTCAGTCGCAGGTTTAAGAAGCGAACTCGGAGAGACATACGACGCAAAGGTAAAAATGGTAAACGGAATGTTGAGAACCTTCGTGCCAAAGGAAAGGGCAGCAGCAATCGTTGAGAAATTCGGCAACGACCCGGATCTGATTAAGCTACTTGCAAACATTGGAGAAAACTTAAGCGAAGAGGTCCTGGGAGGCACCGGAAACATAGGCGGAACAATCCTAACTCCGGAGCAAGCCAAACTCGAGATAGCAAAGATAAAAGCGGATCCAAAGCATCCGTGGATTTTAGCTTCACACCCAGATCATAACTATTGGGTAAAGCACATGGACAGCCTGTACAAGATGGCTGGAGAGTAACACCCGGAAATCGGACAAGGCTAGCAAGCCCCTGATTGAAGGCGCAACAAAGCAGGCGGAGAACCTCCTCGTGAGGCCCGGATAAAGCAGCAAGTGGAAGCACAACGGCCCGTATAGGATAACCGAAGGCTAACACGGAAACGCAAAAGGTTATTTTATCAACCACAGGAGGAACCACATGGCAAACGCAGTAGACGCAATTCTGATCAGACAGTATAGCGATAACATCCAATTACTGTCCCAGCAATTACTGCCTATCTTGAAGCCGACAGTATTCATTAAGTCGGGCTGTATTGGGGAAATGGCATTCCAGGATCAGTTAGCTTCAACAGAGGCAGAGGAGAAAATCGGGCGTAACCAGGACGTAGTGAATGACGATCCTCTTTACAACCGCAGAAAAATCGTTCCGCGCTATTTCTACAAAGCACCGCTAGTAGATAGCATGGATAAGGTCTTTATGGCCAAAGACCCGACCAGCGAAATAGTACAGAATAACGGTGGAGCTCTCGCCAGAGCCCAGGATACCGTTATCGCAGAGGCCCTCTTTGGAACAGCCTACAATGGCAAAGACGGCACCGTTTCAAACGATCTAACCGCTGCGAATAAGGTAGCGATAGACGGCACCAACGGTTTGACGGTCAGCAAACTTCGCGCTGCTGTTCAAATCTTAAACGAGTACTCTGTCCCGCAAGGCGACAGGTTCTGCGCGCACTCTGCTGCCCAGCTGACCAACATGCTGGCCGCGACAGAGGTAACAAGCTCCGACTTCAACACAGTGAAGGCACTGGTTGACGGACAAATGGGAGCAACCTTCCTCGGCCTGAAATTTGTTATGACCGAGAAAATGCCCATAACTACCACGACCAGGAAAGTCGGCGTCTACCATAGATCCGGTCTCGTCCTTGGTATCTGGTTAGATATGAAGGCATCCATCGATATCCTGCCCGGCAAACATTTCTCCGCGCAGATATACGCTGGCCAGTCGTACGGCGCCACCAGACTGGAAGAAGAGAAGGTAGTCGAGATTTCCTGCTACGAAGCGTAAACAACGCTTTACGTTTAGTTATAAATGCTTTTCTTGGATTTAAGCCAACGAGGGGAGGAAGAGGCCCATAACCAGTTTTACCAGGAGGTAACAAATGGGAGCAGTTTATGGAGTAGGAGCAACAAAGATTGCAGCGATGACCCCAGCAGATTTATTGTCTGGACCATATGCTGGCAACAAATCAGTATCGTTTATCGACAAGTACACGGCCGCCGCTTTAGCTGACGGTTCAACGATCGTACTTGGTCCCAAACTTCCAATCGGTGCAGTAATTATCGACTGGAAAATCGAGTCTGCCGCGTTAGGTGGTTCTTCGACCCTCGCGTTAGGCAACGCAGCTTCAGGTGCAGCTTTATTAGCCGCTTATGATTCGTCATCGGCCGCTAAAAAGAGCATGAACCACGACGGAGTAGCCGCGCAACTTGGCTATTTAATCGATGCCGCGAACAAACAGCAGATCATAATCACGCTCGCCGGAGCAGCAGCGACAGGATTAATCACTTTCTCCTGTACGTATATTCCGAAAGCGTAAGGCAATCGGGAGGGGTGAAAATCCCCTCCCTTTTTTAACCAGGAGACTAGCATGGCCAATGAGACAGGAATAGCAAACGCAGCTCTGACATTGCTTGGAGCCGAACGCATAGCGGTAATTACAGAAGACACAGAAAACGCCCGCAAGGTTTTAGCCATTAAGGATACCGTGCGCAAAGCCGTGCTACGCAAAGCATTTTGGAAGTTTGCGCTTGTGGAAATAGCCCTGGCTAGAAAAACAGAGGTCCCGGTACTTGATGGATACACGTCTATATTTCAACTTCCACCGGACTACATAAGAATGAAAACAACTAGCCTCCCGGAAGGAACAGGCTATAGAATAAAAGGACGCAGAGTTTATTGCAACGCGGTAACATTAAGCATCGAGTACGTTGCTGATATCGTGGATCCAAATGAATGGGATGCCGGATTTACAGAGGCTTATATAATGGCCCTAGCAGAGGGACTTGCCTATTCAATAACAACGAACGCAACAATGGCAGATGGAGTTTCAAAAAAAGCAAGGCTAGCACTGAACGAAGGAAGATCAGTAAACAGCCAGGAAGATACACCAGAGAAGCCGAGACAAGGCTCCTGGATTAGATCGAGGTCTGCATGAAATCAACACCAATTATAAATAGTTTAGTCGGCGGAGAATTAAGCCCCAAGTTAACTGGCCGAACTGATATCCAGCAATACTTCCAAAGCGCAAGTGACCTTCTGAATATGCTGGTCGAATGTTATGGTGGAGGGAAAAACCGTCCGGGAACCTATTATATCGCCGATACGAAGGACCATAATAAAGAATCAAGGCTCTTAGAATTTAATTTCTCCGACGAGCAAGCCTACTCAATAGAAGTCGGTAATTATTATATGCGCTTTTATATGAACGGCGGACAGGTCGTAACAACCGCAACAGCATGGGCAGGTTCAACCCCATACGTTGTCGGAGATTATAGAAGCAATGGCGGGAGTATTTATCACTGCCTAATAGCGCATACGTCAGGAACCTTCTCCACAGACCTAGCGGCTGGTAAGTGGGTAGTGTCAACCCGGACAACCGTGCCGTACGAAATAGCCACACCATATCCAGAAGCCGACATCGGAGAATTATCCTATTGTCAAGACTCCGACATCATGTATTTATTCCATCAGAAATACCCTCAAATGAAACTATCCAGGACAGGACACACAGCCTGGACCTTGGCAGCGATCGCTTTTGATACTGAACCCAATAGACCGGCACTTATGTCGCAAAACATAACAAGCCTAACGATTACACCAGTCGCAGGTGCCTGGCCCGCAGTAACGTTGACCGCATCCGCGGCATTATTTGATACCGCAACTCCGTCGCTACACATTGGATCCATTTGGAAAATCGAATCAGGAAAAACAGGCATCCTTGCACCAGACTGGGAATATAACATAGCCTATGCCGCGACTGCAACTGCCTGGGCCGGGACTACGCCATATGTTGTGGGAAATTTTGTAAGCACCGGAGGAAATATATATGAGTGTCTCGTAGACCATACGTCGGGAACATTCGCTACGGACTTGGCAGCCGGTAAGTGGATCCTAAAAAGCATTTACGTAACCTATGACAGCAGAACATACGTTTGCTTATCAAATCACACCGCAGGAGCGTCTTTTATAAACGACCTGCAAGCAGGGAAATGGTCCTTGCAGACGATATATGTAAAGATAACATCAGTCACTAGCAACGTGGAAGCCGTGGGAAATATACTTTATGGATCCACTCTTGAACCAACTCCAGTCGCCACAAGGCAATGGTCAGAAGGAGCATGGAGCGCGAAGCGAGGATACCCGGCCTGCGGAACATTTAACGAGCAGCGCCTTGAATGCTCTTCAACCAAGAGCCAGCCGCAAACTACATGGGGTAGCGCGGTTCTTGAATATGAGAATTTTGAACTAGGTGCAGACGATTCAGACGCCCTAGAATATACCATCGCCACAGAACAGGCAGAGACAATAAAATGGATCTTCCCGTCAAAACAACTTATCCTTGGAGCGTCCGGCGGAGCGCACTCGCTCGGATCCGGAGATAGCGTAACACCGCTGACCCCGAGCAATGTCGTGGTCAAGAAACAAACAAACTACGGAGTAAGAGGGACGGAAGGAAAGAACCCAACCAGCACTGTCCGGGCAATAGGCATCGGCAGTTATGTTTATTACTGGCAGAAGTACGGGCATAAATTAAGAGAATACGTCTATGACGTAAACACCGACACCTACGGAGCAATGGACGCAACGGTACTCTCCGAGCATATAGCCAAATCAGGCGTAATAGATATGGCATATCAGCAGGAACCAGATAACATTCTCTGGTGCATAAAAGAAGACGGAACGATGGCCATGTTTACCAGGCAGATAGAACAGAAGGTCTCTGCTTGGACCTCAGGAAACACAGACGGCTGGTTTGAAAGCGTTTGTTGCATCCCGGGAGAAGAGGAAGACCAGGTATGGTTTATAGTCAAGCGTACAATTAACGGCGTAATCAAACGCTACGTAGAAGTTTTAATGCGCAGGGACCTTGACGTGCAAGAAGTGCTTTTCTTTATGGACTGCGGAATATCCTACAACAGCCCGAAGGTAGTAAGCGCGGCCACCAAAGCAAGCGTCGCGGTTATAACAGCAACCTCGCATGGTTTCTCGAATGGAGACATCGTCAAGTTTCGGGACGTCGTAGGCATGACCCAACTAAATAACATGAAATATAAGATTGCTAACGTCAGCACGCATACCTTCGAACTTCAAACCCTAGCGGGAGTAAACGTAAACAGCACAGCATACACAACGTATATCTCCGGAGGAGAAGTGCGCAAATGCGTCTCAACCCTTACGAACCTGGGACACCTTGAAGGCAAAGAAGTAGTAATCTTGGCAGACGGAGGACCACATCCAGTAAGAACGGTAACGGCGGCAACAATCGTATTGAACGACACTTATTCGCAAATAAACCTTGGGCTTTATTATCAATCCCGAGTAGAAACAAACGACCTTGAAGCTGGTGGAGCGGGTGGGACCGGACAAGGTAAAAATAAACGAGTCTCCAACGTAACGGTAAGATTATATAAAAGTCTTGGATGCAAAGTAGGCACAGACATAAAGCAAGACGAAGTAACCTTTAGAACCAGTGCAATGCCAAACGATACACCGCCTGAACTTTTTACCGGAGACAAGCGCGTGCCATTTCCTTCGGGATGGAATAGAGAAAAGAAAATACTGATTACTCAAGATCAGCCCTTGCCTTTGCAGGTGCTGGCAATAATTCCGGAACTTGAAACCAACGAATAGGAGAATACATGGGAGCACTTGTAAATTCATTTAATTCGCAATATGGCAACTCAATGGCTAGCCCTGTAAAGGCCGTAGGTGGAGCCGGAACGATATCTCCAGGCGCAGCAATTATAACTTCCAGTATTGTAAGCGCCATTGGAGACATAGCCGTTGGATTTATGAATGCCGGAGCCGCAACTAAAGCATCGAAGTACAGAACGCAATCGATGCAGATGACGGCAGATTTTAATTCAGAAATGGCCGACATTCAATCTCGCATGACAATGAATGCGGCCAAGTACGAAATCAAACAGATCCGCAGAAGGTCTGATATGCTTTACAGTAAACAACGATCGCAATACACCAAAGCGGGCGTAACACTAGAAGGAAGCCCGGCAGAAGTTATGATGAGGAGCCTCCAGCAAGGAGAACAGGACGCACTAATAACCGGCATTAACGCAGAATACGAAGCATGGGGAATAAAAGCGCGGACAGATACAGCAAACATAGCTTTGCGAATCGGAGACAGCTCGGCCACAGGAGCATATGCCCGGGCCGCTTCTGGTGCCGGCAAGACAATACTAGACCTAGGGACTAAATATCTCATGTACGAAGGAATGAATAAGATCAAATAGAGAGGATAATATGGCTGTTATAGAGCAATACATAAGCAACAGAAAAGTGGCAGTACCGAACGCTCCCGGGTCAAACGCCGTCATATCAGATCAATCCTCTGCGATTGAGGCTGGAGCCCGCGCCGCAAGAGGACCCCTGGGAGCCGCAGATACCTTGCTAGATACCGTGGTTAAGGTCGCTACGCAACAGCAAACAAATGCTGCTAATACTTACGCTACAGAAAAGCTGGCGGATTTACGGGACAGAGCATCAATGGATCCTGATCTAAAAAGTCAAGGTAAATACTTATCGGAACTTGATAAGATAGGCGCAGACGCCGCAGATAACATTGATGGTCCTCTAGCAAAAGACGAATTTAAGTCTAGATATAACATAGCGGCCATAAGCGCAAAATACGCAATAACAGATAGCTTTCGGACCCGCACTCACCAGGCCGCGCAAGCTGACCTTTTGTCTAATATAGAAGCGCTCAAGAATTCATATTTTAACTCAGTCTACCCCCAAGAGAAAACAGCGGCCGTAGTGCTCATGAAGCAAGCCATAAAGGATAACGTCACGGCGCAGATTATAAGCCCGGTAGAGGGAGAGAAAATGTGGCAAGGTATAGCAGAAGAACTCCCAGCCAAGACAGCGCAGAGAGATATCGGAATAAATCCCATGCTTGCATTACAACGTCTAAAGGGGAATACATACGGAATTAATGACGAAGGAAAACGTTCTGAATTAATTGCTAGTGCTGAAAGCGCAGCGCTCCGTGAACAAAGACTTGGAAAGAAAAATCTTGAGCAGGCTCAAGAAAAGATAGCCATAGACTTAACTGCAAAATTATGGGATGGAAATTTATCTCTTGAGGAAATACACGACGAAATGACCTCGGGAGTTTTGCCTCGGGAAGATGCCGAGCAATTACGCAAAGCCGTTTTGTCAGATAAAACCAGCGATATACAAAGTAAAACTAAAGAACAAAACGCCGCGACCGAAATAAAGCAAGCCGCAACTTATATGTCCGCTTGGGATATGATTTTAAAAAAAGGGTCAGCCATTGATAAACGTCGAGCCATTTTAAAGGAATTTTCCGACGGTAACCTGCGTAAAGAAGACGCGATAAAATTATATACAGGTTATTTAATACCAAATGCTGGAGGCGGAAAAGTAAGTCTTGCGGAAGCGGTTGCTGCAGAGCAAGCCGCAGCGCAAAAGAATGAATTTATTGCCGGAGCGATTCAGATGTTCCGTAAATTTTGGAATCAGCAGGACACATCAGACGAAGGAGCAGTCGAATGATAGACCCAAACATTCATATAGCGGGAATGACGCGCAGTCTCATAGACCAGATATCGAATGGTCAAGTCAAGGATTCTGATATCCCTAAGATTGCTAACGATATAATAAAACAGAAGCGAATCCAACTCAAGCCAAGCATAGCGGGCCACCCAGCAGAAGGACAGATCATGCTTGACGCATTAGGCCGCAAAGCAATGGTATTCCCAGATGGTTCAATCAAGGAGATCGGCTAATGCCATTTGATTTAGAAACAGCAATCCCCGTACAAGAGAAAACAGCCGGAGAAGGCCAAGAACCAGGCCTTACCAGACAGCCGGGGTTTGATTTTGAGAGTGCCAACTCGGCAACAGTAGACGAGAAGGGCATGACAGGATATGAACATTTTGTAGCCGGACAATTAGACGCCCAGGTCAAAGCGGCTATTCAGCAACCAATAGACGAAAGCCAATTAAAATATATCCAAGATGCAGAAGTAAAAGACCCAGGAGCCTTTCAATCCTTTGCCGTGCCCTACACAGAAGGAATCGTGGGCTTTTTTACTAAACCCTTTGGAGTGAGACCTGATTTGTCTAGACCGTTTGGATTAACGAAGGGGCCAAAGGGTTCGGCAGAATTAGCACAAGACCAAATGATGGCAGAGAAACATCCGATCGCCACAACCCTAGGGCAAATTGTCTCTGGAGTGGCGCCTTTTATTGCAACTGCTCCATTATTTCCCCAAACTCTTCTCGGGACGTTGGCTACTTTTGAGACGGTAGGTCTTGCCGGCAAGATTGGAGAACAGCAAACAGATGAAAGTCTCATGACCCCCGTGGGAACAAAAGCAAAAGAACTCGGGATAGAAGCATTAAAGAGTGGGATCATGGCTCCGATTTGGCATTATTCGGGACTACTTAAATTTATCGGCCGACCTTATCTCTCGGCCCTCACCAGGGCAGGTGTCAGAGGCGCAGGTCAAGCCACGCTCTCTGCAGTATTTGGGACGGACCTTGCGCAGGCATTAAAAGAAGGCGGCACAATTACGGCGTTGTCACTTATTTTTGAAGCGCCCACGTTAGCCAAGACAGCTCTCGGCCGTGGAATCATAAATAATCTTAACGCAGAAGCGGCACGTAGAGGTCTCGGAGAAGGAAAGATAACTATAAACGTAGACAAACTAGACGCAGCCTCAACCCGGTCCAGCATATTTAACATGGTTAATGCATTTTATAACACAATGGCAGGCAGGTTAGGAAAAAGCTACGCAGAGACTGCCAGACCCATGCCACAAGACCGTTTCCTTACGCCTGGCAAGAGCCCAGCCACCGCTGTAGAAACAAACACCGGAATAGTAACCCTGGTACCGCCTAAACCTTGGGGACCGGCTGCAGGAGGCCTTGTACACGTTCCAGAGCAAGCCCCCATATTTTACAGCAAAATGATGGCTTCTTTAGCAGAAAAGATGCCTGAATCAGCTACACCTGAACAGGTGCAAGGCATAATTAAAAGCGCAGGCATATCCCCGGACGAAGTGGATATGAGCAATCTGGGAGATTTCCTAAAGGGTAAAAACAAGATTTCAAAGCCGGAACTCCTAGATTATTTAAAACAGAATCAAGTAACGATTGAGGAAGTATTAAAAAGTAACGAGGGAGTAGATAAAAAACTCGCAGAGTTAGAGCCCGCATATACCCAAGCAAAAACAGAACTCGCAAGGGTTGAAGAGAGCCTTGGCAATAAACCTTATGTCTCCGGCCAACCTTTCGGGTGGATGGTCAAGGATGCAGACGGCACTCCTACAAAACTAAGCGACACATTATCAAATAAATTAGACGCACTGTACGAACCGATACGGGCCTACGAAAATTATCAGGAAGCACTAGGAGAAGAATATCACAAGCCGGAAGAAGTACAAACTAAATTCCATCAATATGTTCTTCCGGGTGGGGAGAAGTACAGAGAAGTGCTGTTTAAATTACCTTATTCAGAAAGTAAGCAAGCAGATTATCTTAGTGGAAAAAGTAAAGCGAAAGACGCCTTTTATAAATCTCCCCATTGGGACGAACCCAACGTCCTCGCGCATGCGCGCCTAACCGACCGCACAACCAACGATGGAAAGAAAGTTTTATTTGTAGAAGAAATTCAAAGCGACTGGGCAAGAGACTTAAGAAAATTTGAGCAAGACAAAGAAAAACTTGTTTATTCTGGGCAAGGATTTAAACCAACGCCCTCTCACCCGCTACTTAAGAAGTGGCAAGAACTTATCCTCAAGCGTTTGCTTTATACGGCCGCAGAGCAAGGTTACGATTACTTATCGTGGACCACCGGCGGACAACAAGCGGAAAGATATGATTTAAGTAAACAGGTAGACATAATTAAATATCGCAACATGGGGATAGATAGATATGAAGTCGAAATAATAAAGGACGACAAGGTTATTGAATCCAAAGCGGGAATCGATGCCGAAGGATTAAATAGATATGTTGGAAAAGATGTAGGCAAAAAAATTATAGAACGTGCTACTAAGCGAACTAACCTTTTTTATTCTTTAGAAGGCAAGGATTTAAAAATCGGCGGGGAATGGGCAATTAATCTTTACGACCAACAGATCCCGAATTTTCTAAACGACTACGTAAAGAAATTCGGCGCACAGGTAGAGGCAATAAAAATACCCGGGAAAATAGAAGCAAAGAACTTATGGATTGAAGCTGGCGAACCTGATGCAAATGGGGATAGTATTTTTTATGTTTATGCAAAGAAGGGAGCCACAGGAGAACCTCTCGCTGATTTTGAAACCCAGGAAGAAGCCGCGGCATTTACGCGCGAATACAAAGACAAGGATCAGGGAGAACTTATTCAGCAGGCCATCCCGATCACCGAAGCAATGAAGGATGCCATACTTTATCACGGCCAGCCGATATTCGGAAAATCCGCAGCAGAGATAGGCAAACCCGGAACACCAAATAGAGCTTGGCAACATATCTTCCGCATGCAAGAAAGCACCACAGTAATAAATACTAAGGGCGATAAAGTAAATCTTCCTAAAGGTGAAGAATACCACACGATGAACGTCTATGACAACGACGGAAATATCGTACCAGGGAAAGTTATTCTGCAAGACGGAAAACAAGTCACTGTCTACGACGGAGAATTAAACAAACTAAAAGGCATGATTGTGGTCGGCGCTCCAATGGCCGGTGGACGCGTTCATAAAAAGGCTGAAGCAGGGAAAGCCTATATTCAGCGCGGAGAAAAAAGAGAAACAACAATTCCGGCGGATTTATTTATTAACCCTACGCATGACGTAGAACTTCCGGGGATTCCGCAAGAAATCCTGGACCAAATTGGCAAAGAAAGCAAGCCGGTCATACTAAAGAAAAACATTATCGAGAAGAATAATAAAGCGCACCCAGACCTTGGACCAAAAGATAGCGCCACAATTATCGACGCGGCATTATATCATAGCGACGAAATAATACAGAGTAAACCCAAAAATAAACCGAACTACTTTTCTTTTATTTCAAAAGAAGGAGTACCGAAGATTGCAGTTGTTGAATTCGACGAGAATAAAGAGGGGATAGAAATTGTATCGTGGTATTACGTTACAGACGAGAAAAAAATTGAAGCACTCAAAGAAAAATCCGAACGTGAGGGCGGCCATTTCCTCATAACCAAGGACCGTACGATCCAGGGGGCAGCAGACCTTTCTGCTCTTACATCCGGTGGTACCAAACAAAGCGTACCATTAACAGGAGATCTTGTCAAGTCAGAAGGTGGTGCGCAACAACCTCCCAAGGAACCGCCACCCACAGCCGTCAGCGGATCCCCGGAAGATGAACCATACGACGAGGCAGATAAGGCGCAGTGGGAAAAAGAAATTGCGCGCGAGACCCAGGCTAAAAAAGACGAACTCAAAGATTATTTAACTGGGAAATTAAAAGCCGAATTAAAAGATAAAGGCGAATACGCAGACCTTAAATACTTAACGTGGTTATTTGCTAAAGAGGGCGGGACTACACCAGACACATTGACCGAATTATTCGGAATGGGTTTTGACGTAGGCGACCCGGGAGAAGTAGGATTCGATAACCGCGTCCTTGATTTAATAAGAGCCTACTTTAACGAAGACATTCAAGCCAAGTCTGCAACAGCAATGGCCAAAGCAAATGTTGAGGCCCGCAGAGAAAACAGAAGAATAACTGATCAGATATTAAGCAAGAGTCACAAAGAAATCGCTCGGGCATTGCGCATTAGAGATATAGAGGCTGCGAGAATGGTAGACAAGATAGGCCGCGAGTTATCCAGGCCCCTGGCCAAGAGCAAAGTAAAAAAATTAATCCGGGAAGCAACCGGAATAATTAAGATAGGTGACCTCATTCGAGAAGACGAAGCCTTAAAACGCCTCATGCAAAGAGAGCAATCTGTCTCAAAAGAATCATTTAGAGCAGGAAGAGAAGTCGGGACAGAAGCACAGAAGGCGCACCAAGCAGAAATTAAGCAACGTCAGGAGGATCGAGAAACAGCCAAGGACGAAATCAATGGACTTATCGACGACATCCGCAAGGTAGGCGAACACTTGGGGGTTATGCCGGTAGAATACCAAGATACAGTTAAGGAGATCCTGAGTCAATACGACCTAAAAAAGCACACGGATAAAACTCTTGCGGCCCGGGACAGTATGCGCGTGTACGTAGAGCGTTTGACTGCAGAGAATGAAGAAGTAAATATCTCGGAAGACCAACTGGCTATGCTTGAGAAAACTACGCTAAATGATATGACAGTAGATGACCTTCGTGCTATCCATGACACGATTATGCGCCTATACCACCAAGGGAAACTAAAGAACCAGTTAATTTCCGGAGAGAAATTCCGCGACCTTCAAGCAACCATAGAGCAAGGAGTAGTCGAGATAACCAAAGGCGAGGGATTATCTGAAGAAAATAATATAGTTAAGATTCTAAAAGAACAGAATAAGGGGCTCGGCCGACTGAATTGGGAAGGAGTAAAAAACTTTATAGCCGAGCACTTGCGCCCGGAAGTTTTAATCGAAGCACTGGACGGCTGGAAGAAAGGAATAAACACCGCGGTCATCTGGAACCCATTATTTGAGGCATTTAAAAATGAGCAACCTTCCTCGGAAGCGTCGTTCCAAAAGATTAAGAAAATTATGGAGCCTCTT
>Ga0247842_10001906_pt1 | contig 32707 bp, 38 predicted proteins | sample LaCruzMarch2015__3_FD_192411 | JGI IMG/M metagenome (GOLD analysis project Ga0247842, IMG submission 192411) | Freshwater microbial communities from meromictic Lake La Cruz, Castile-La Mancha, Spain - LaCruzMarch2015_19m | ecosystem: Environmental > Aquatic > Freshwater > Lake | place: Spain...
TAACAAACGGAAAGCTTAGAACTCCCTACCAAGCTTTCATTGAAAAGTCTAGAAAATAAACAAAAAGCATATAAAGATGGACAACTTAAAACAGCAAGGTAACCTTAATAGCGGACACTACAGTGCAATATGTAAATATAATAATTGTGGGGGTATTGCAAATAGAACGCAAAAACTTATAGACGGAAAGCCTGCACCATATAAAAGTCAAACAAAATCAGTTGAAGGCATAAAAATGAATGAAACCTATGAACCAAGATGCCTTGAACATCATTTTGTTCCAAGGATGAAAAAATGACCATCAAAAATAAATATTCGGCTATCCTCATCTTCGGACCACCGGGAATAGGAAAAGGCACGCAGGCAAAACTTCTTGCAGAAAACAATAAAAAATATTTTCATTTTTCAACAGGAGAAATGTTCAGAGCATTGAAAGAAAATCCTGAAATGAGTGAATCAAAGATAGGAAAAAAAGTTGCTGAATTAATAGAAGATGGAAATTTTGTGCCTGATGATCCGACTATTGAGCTTTTCTTTAAAACACTTGAAGAATATATCAAAGAAAAGAAGTTTAATTCAGATGGGCAAATTCTTTTGCTTGACGGAATTCCTAGGAATTCTAATCAGGTCGAATTAATAAAAGAAAAAATAAATATTACAAAATTAATATATTTTTACTGCTCTGATGATAATATCCTTGTTGAACGTCTGAAAAAAAGAGCGATTCACGAAGGAAGAAAAGACGACCGCGAGGAAGTTATAAGAAAAAGATTAGATATTTATAAGAAAGATACTGAAAATGTTTTGAAAAAGTACGATCGAAGTTTAGTTCTAAGGATAAATGGGATGGAAAGTATTGAGAATATTAGTAAGGAAGTTATTAGTAAACTATGGTCGGTAGTATAAATAATTAGCAAAATTATTTATCTGTCCAATTCTTAAAAAATGATATTAAGTGTCACGAATTGTACATAACATAAAATATTTAAACCCCCTTTCATTCTCAATATTAGTATGGCACAAAAAGAGCTAAATAATATGTCCCTCAGGGAAATTACTTGCTTTAGCTGGGCTCATACTTACGGATTTATTTCTACTAAAAAAGTCTGTTGATCCAGCGATTCTTCGCGGGTTACAGAATTTTTACATCTTAAAATGAGACAAAAATTCTTATCCGGTTTTGAAAGAGAAAATTTCCCTAGCTTGGGAAGCTTTTATGACTGTCAAAGATGTCTTGAGCCAATAACTCACCCTATCTGTCATGACTGTCTCGGCAAGCAGATTTCTGAATGGCTTAAATTCTATCCTAGTGTAAATAGGAAAATGATAAAAAAAATTCAGAATTATATCGTTGAAGTTAATAACTCTGCTGTTTCTGGAATTAAGTGTATAGCATGTAACACTAAGAATGCCTCACTATGCCCCTACTGCTTCACTGAAGAAATATTTAATATGCTCAAGAAAAACAAAATTGACAGGATGGTAATAATGGATTTTCTGTCAACCTTCAATTTTGATCTCAAGCATGAAGGATACATAGCTGAAGCTGTAAAAGAGGGATTATACTGAATAATAGGAGGTAAAAAAAATGACAAATGAAAAATATGATGCACTCCCAACAAGAGAGTTAAAGCCAACAGCCATAGGGCAATTTGAGAATACTGGCATGAACTCTAACAAAAGTGTATTCCTACGGGATAGAGAAGGTTTCAGAGAGCTTTTCAGAATAGCATACAGAAGCAATTGTTTGCGTGTGTCTCTTGATGCACAAAGAGGAGAACCCAAAAGAAGTCTGCGTGACAGGGAAGTTATTAAATTGGCTTATAAGAGCAGCATGTTACGCTCGTCTTTGGATACACCAATAAGACAAGATTAGAAACAAACGAAAAATATCGGGCTTGTACAATTAAAGAGAAATTATAATGACAACAGGTTTTTAAAAGAACATTTGACTATTCAAAGCATGAAACCAAAAGTGATTGTCTTATTTTCAGGCGGTCTTGACTCACGGCTAGTTGTAAAGATATTACAAGAACAAAAGCTAGCTGTGGAAACAATTTATTTTAAGCTACCATTCTCTTCTGGATGTTGCAGTAGTCAAGAATGTTGTTTTAATTATGCACAAATGTCTGGAGTAAAATTTACATCGGTTGATTGTACCAAAGGCAAGCTATTTGATGAATATATGAATATCATAAAAAAACCCAAGCATGGACGCGGAACTTCTATGAATCCCTGCATTGACTGCAGAATATTTATCATAAAAAAGGCAAAAGAATACGCAGATAAAAAAAGTATAAAAATAATAGCTAGCGGAGAAGTGCTTGGTGAAAGACCAATGAGCCAAACATCAAAAAATCTTCAGATAATTGATAAAGAAACCGGAATTGAAATTCTTCGGCCTCTTTCTGCAAAACTTCTTGCTGAAACATCTGTTGAAAAAAATAAATTAGTTGACAGAAACAAATTTTTTGATATAAATGGGAGGAGCAGGAAAATCCAGCTAGAATTAGCAAAAAAATATAATATAAAATATCCCTCCCCCTCGGGCGGATGCTTGCTATGTGAAAAAGTAATAGGAAAAAGAATAAACACTCTTCTTGAAAAAAATCTGATTAATGAAAAAACACTTGAACTATCAAAAATAGGCAGACATTTTCTGATTGATGATTGTTGGTTTATAGTTGGAAGAAAGGAAAAAGAAAATTTTATTATTGAAACTTTTTCTTCTTCACTGAAATCTGCAAAAGAAAAACCGGCAGTGTGCTATGTTTGGCAAGAAAATCTAGAAAACCATGAAGGTTTTCTAGCTGATCCAAAATTAAACTATAAACAAAAAATTTATGGACATAAAGAAAACAAAAAGAAAGCAAAAGAACTTCAGGAAGCGTATAGCACTGGCAGTATAAATGAAAGAAAAAAATTTGAGAATTTTAGAATATAAAAAATTAATATTTGATAATATAGTTTAGAGTTATGTACGGCTGAAGATTATTGTGGGCTCCACTACCGCCAGTTGCCCCAGTATTTCCTGTCGCACCTATAACATTTCCCCCTCCCGAAGTAAATCCCAGAGCACCGGCCTGCCAAGCAATAGCATCCCAAGGCGGTGTATGAGTATGCGACGGCATTTCCACAACACTTAAAGTATGCATCTTCTCCCCGCCCGTTTGTCCTAATGAACTAAAATTACCGTCTGCTGAATTTAATCCTACCGGCACATTTCCCTTAAGATTAGGCACATTAAAATGCGTTGCACTTACATTTCCATAAGTAATTCCCAAAATTGCATAAAGTGCTGCATATATTCCTGTTCTTGAATAACTTGCGTCATCACACAATACCCAGCCTGCTGGTGCTGTTGTTTTCGCCCACATATTTATCGTCCCAACAGGGTTCAATAAATCAGTCATTATTTTTCCATTTATGGTTCCAGTTATATTCATATTTCCATTAACATTCAAAACATCACTAATACTAACATTCCCCGTCAAGTTCAAATTATCTGCCATCCTATCTCCTAAAATCGTTCCGGGCTGTATCTGGCTTCCGTTATGTCCTGGAATTGGTTTTGTTCCAATAGGGGCTGCGGTTATTGCTATAATCCCGATAACAAACAAAAGCAATATTCCAAAAAACTTATACTTTCCTTCAAACCTCTTTTTCATAATAACTTGAGTAACGTATTGTTTAAAAAGTTATTCTTTCAATCTATCTACTTAGTTTTCTGAAGAAAGTTGTGGGGAGTTATTATTAATAAATTCAGAAAGCTAAACTCTTAATTAATTATTTCTTCTTAGAAAACCTTCTATAAATTTCTTGTGATATTCTGAGTCAATAACTCTATTTATCTTAAAATACATTATTTCACTATTATTTGGACTTGCTTTTTCTACTTTAACTTCATCGGTTTTTCTATGAACTTGTTCGCTGATCAAAACTTCCTGATTGGATATTTCTGCAATTTTTTTTGCTACAGGAATTGTTTTGCCCATATTTGTAAATTGCAAAACCACCCCTTCAACTTTATTTATTACTTCTCCGGAATTTATTCCAATCCCATATTCAATCTTATCCGTAAACTTTCGATTATAATCTTTTAATTCTGAATCTATGAATAATGCAGCATTCACTGCATCTTTTTCGTTTTTGAAGCTCTTTGTTACAGTTGGAGAAAATATCAAACCATAACTATATCCATCTCTATAGGGGATTCCATTAAATTTTGAAGCAGATTCTAAAATCTTTAACAGATTTTTTTCTGCTTCTTTTGAAAGTTTATTTTTTATTTTAAAATAAACTATTACTGATTCCTGTTTGTGGCCCGTCGTCACTAAAACTTGTTCTGCTTTTTTTATTTTTCCTGGGCCTAGATTAAGTTCTTCGCTAGAATTTTCTGTTTTCATAAATTTTGGTTTAAGTATTATCTTACCGCTTCTTTTCTTTTCTACTTCCGCAGGATAAGAATAAGAGGTGTGGCTTGCACTATTTTTATAAGTAAGAACTATTGCAAAGAAAACAACAAATAATATAAATGCCCAAACCAGGGGATATCTAAAAAATAGGTTAATATTTGTGCTTATCTCTTTCGCGTCAATTACCCGGCCAGTAAGTGATACGCTTCCACTATAGACTCCTCCGGAATTATCTATCACATTCAAGTCATAAGTTCCTGTTGGAGCAGAAAGTTCAAATGTTTTTGATTCGCCAACTAGTATTGACACTTGTTTTTTTATTGTATCCTCTCCGATTATTATACTAAGCTCTTCATTGTAGTCAATATTACCTTCGTTGGTAACAACAAGTGTTCCATTACTTATTTCTGCCTTAATTTTCTTTAATTCGCTTACATAAAAGTTTTTATGTCCAATGATTTCATCTTTTTGTGCTATTATCGTAGCTTCTCCTGGAGCAAAAGATTTTGGCAAGCTAATTATTAAATTTTTATTAGCCATTAAATTTTCTGAATAAATCGAATTATTCTTGCTATCTTTCACACTTATTTTTAATTCTTCTTGCATTAAATCACCGGCAAAATCGTAAAGACTTACAAGATAACTTAAGTTTTCAGAAGGAGCAATATTTTGATTATTTATTGCTATCTCAAGTTTATTTGGTTTTTGCAAAAGCCGTTTATCCTGCGCACTTTCTCCTGAATTCATTATATTTCTCTTTTCATCTTTGTCATAAACTCGTATTATAACTGGATATGTTCCTGCATGCATTGTTTGTGATGTTGAAAGTTTAAAATTAAATTCTCCATTTTTTACAATGTCTGAAGCAGATACTCCATTGAAAGAAGCTTCAACAAATGCACTCTCTGGAGCAAGTCCATTTTCTTTTAGTGCGGTTCCTTTTACAGAAATTATCTCGCCAGCATTATATTCGTTTTTGTCTGTCTCAAAACTAACCAGAATTGTGTTGCTTATCCTAAAATTCTCTGATTTTCCAGTGTCTTCTCCATAAACTGCAGAAAGAAAACAACTCCCGAAAAGATTGCCAATATAGCTTTCTATCAACTTTCTTGTTATTGTTGATGTTTTTGTATCTGGAACATCATAATATATACTCTGCTCATTGCCAGAACAAATAAGATTTATTTCCAGATAATCTTCGGTATGATCTCCCAAGGTTATTGTAAAATCTAGATTATCTCCCAGACTATAAAGTTGTTTTAGAGAAGAAATTTGTATCTCTGCAGAAATATTCGAAATAAAGAAAATGCTAAAGATAACCAATATCACAAATAACAAATATTTTTTCACCATTTTTACAAAATTAGAAGAGAATCTATATATTTAAACTTTTTTAAAGACGAACATATATAACGATCTTAGGGGTTTTATAAACGGATAGTGGATAAATTTAAATATAAACTCTGTCTTGTCCGATTATGGAAAATAGTCTATTAGAATCAAATGAGAAACTTGTAAAAGATTTCGGAGCTAGTCGTATCTCTGATTTAAAAGAACTACCTGATTTTTACACTTTTAAAAAAGGTCTTATTTATTCTCATAGGGACTTTGATAAATTCTACAAGGCTATAAAAAAGGGGGAAAAATGTGCAATAGTCTCTGGATTAAATGCTTCTGGAACTTTACATCTGGGTCACAAAGTAGTATTTGATACCATTTTATATTTTCAAAAAAAATTTGGAATTCCGGTATTTATCCCAATTTCTGATGACGAAAGCTATGTCGCTGGAAAAGTTAAAGATCAAGAAGAGTCCTTGAAATATTCTATCCAATTAGCAAAAGAACTTATAGCCTATGGTTTTGATCCCAAAAAAACCTATTTTATCATAGATCAAATTTACACCGACATTTACAATCTCGCATTCAAATTATCCAAAAAAATTAACCTTTCTGAAATAAAAGCAACCTATGGATACAAGAACGAAGATAATATTGGCCTTTATTTCTATCCCTCAGTACAATCTGCACATATTTTATTTCCGCAAGAAAAATTTGGAATTAAAAATGTTCTCGTTCCAATAGGCCCTGATGAAGATTCTCATATAAGAATTTGCAGAGATGTTGCTCCTTCACTGGGCTATGAAAAACCTTCAATTTTACATCTGGCATTTATACCCGGGAGCGATGGTAAAAAAATGTCTAAGTCTAAGGGAAATGGCGTCTTCTTAAAAGATGATAAGAAGATTATAATAAAAAAAATCTGTGGGGCCTTTTCTGGTGGACAAAAAACTATCGAAGAACATAGAAAACTTGGTGGAAACCCGGATGTTGATATTGCCTGCCAATATCTTTCAAAATTCTTCTTAGATGAAAAAGAAAGTGGGAAGTTATTTGAAGACTATCGGGCAGGAAAGATTTTAAGTGGAGAAGTTAAAAAAATGCTTTCAGACAGACTAGTAGAATTTTTATCAAAATTCCAAAATAAACTCCAACAATTAAAGTTTGAGGATATAGATAAGTCTATTTTAAAAAATGATTCAACTAACGGCAGATGTACTAATATTTCAAGATGAGTAAAAAACTAAATCCATGGAAAATCTCAACTCTAACCCCTCAAAAATATAGGTACATAAAAAAAAATTATTCTTTGGGTGATATGAATTTTAAACTTAAAGATAACCCTACCTTCATAAAGAGGGATTTAATAATGGGGCAAGATAATTTCGAGAATTGGCTATTAAATGCCAAATCAGGAAAAAAAGTAGCCCTAGTCAGTGGTTTTATGACAAGCGGTTTTCTGCATTTAGGAAGTTTAACTGTTTTAAAACAAATGGTTTATTATCAAAAGAATTATCATACCGATATTTTTATACCCCTGGCAGATTTAGAAGCGAGATGTGTAAGAAAAACTCCGGTTTCAAAGATAAAAAAAATTTTAACAGAGTTCTTAGCGCATTTTTTCGCCGCAGGATTGGATATTAAAAAAACTAAAATATATTTACAGACTAAGAATGTTGATGTCTTAAAAAAAGCCGGGCTTTTTACTGGAAAAATAGATATTAATAATTTGGAAAAAGTTTATGATAGAAAATTATCTTTAGGAGAAGCATATTCTTCTTTAGTAATGGCCGCAGATATATTATTGCCACAAGAAAAAGGATATGTAGCAACCCTTATAAATTTAGGCGTAGATGAAATAAGTCATTTTATTCTTGTTAAAGAACTAATTCCCCTACTTGGTGAAGAATTTCACCTTCCAAGCATAACTTATAATAAAATTTTAACTGGACTAAATGGTTCTAAAATGGGTAAAAGCCTGCCTGAAAACAGTATACTGTTATCAGAACCTATAACCCTAGCAATAAAAAAATTAGAAAATTTAAAAAATAAACCTCTCGAGTTGTACGAAAATACGGCATTTAATATCTTAGAATGGTATTCCGATGATGATGCTTTGATAAGTCACATAAATAAAATTTCGGATAAATCTAAGGCTAATGATTTAGCAGTGGATGAAGCATGTAAGGTCGTTAATGTTCTTTTGACCGAACATCAAAAAGCTTATAAAAAATATCTCCCTTATGCAAGAAAATTATGTAATCAATTAATAATAAATGGCAAAAATTATTAAATATCGTGCGTTGGAATTAACAAAAAAAGGTTTATTAAAAATCGTAAATCGAGAATTAGATTCTGATAAACCTTATGCAAAGATGCTATATTGCGGGATATGCGGCACAGACAAACATGCTATTCAGGGTTCTTTAAAATTAGATTTACCCCAGGTATTGGGTCATGAAAATGTGGGAATTGTAGATGGTAAACGCGTCACATGGCCAACAATACTTCCTTGTGGTAAATGCCAGAATTGTAAAAATCATATGGAAAATATATGTGAAAAAAATCAATTATTTGGAATCACAACTAACAATCCAATGGCAGGCGGACTTGGTGAATATACACCATTGCCAGAAAACACATTACTATTTGAAATTCCAAAAGACATAGATGATGAAACTGCCGTTTTAATAGAGACCATGGCTAGTACAAAAGCACTTAACCAAGTTGATTTGAAAGACAAAAAAATCTTGATAATTGGTTCGGGGCCAATAGGTATGCTTTCAGCAATTCATGCAAAATCGAAGGGTGCGAAAATTATAGGTATTACGGGTCATAAAAAGCAAGCCGATTTAATAAAAGAGATTATTGATGAGTTTTATGAAAAAAATATCCCTATTGAAAAAATTCAGAGTGAATACGACATTGTCATGGACGCGGGAGGTAATGTTGGTTCTTTAGAATATTCTGTAGAAGCAGTAAAACCTCGGGGGGTAGTTATAGAAAGTGGTTGTATGATTAAAGATTTTTTCTTTGATATTTCTAAATTTGTCAAGAAGGAATTAACAATCATCACCCAACTGGGGTATGTACCCAAGGATTTTATATGGGCGATAGATCTCGTAAAGAAAAATAAAGATATTTTAAAGAAGGTTATAACTCATAAATTTAATATCTCTGAACACCCTCGGGCGGTAGATGTTCTGAAAAACGTAAAACATGGGAAGGTTATCTTTTCTTTTAAAGAAAATTAGGGTATTGAAAAGATTAACGCTTTCTTGAAAGAGCATCAAAAAAGCAGAGAAGAAGCGAAGAAAAATATTGAAAGGTTTTTGTATAAGTAGAGTATAGAAATTCTTATAAATTATCATTTAGTTTGTTCTTTATGGAGTCTAAAAAGGATCAAAGGAATGAAATAGTTATACATAGGCCACCTACGGCAGAAACAAGAAGAATTCAAAGGCATGAAAGGATAGATAAAACGTTAACCGCGATAGTTGGTGTTGTAGGTTTAGCATGGATGGTATTTACAGGAATAGATTATCTTTCAAACCAAAAACAGATAATAATTCCCTATCACGAAGATATAAGAGCATTAAATGAATCCTATAATCCCATAAACGTACTACAAGATATCTTCGCTCCTTCTAATACGAATAACCAAATTTATCACTTCTAAATCTTTATAAATATCACTCTGCTTCTAGTTTCATGAAACTACTTTCATTACACTGCGACTACATAAAGTTCAAGCCTCTAAAAAAAGCGCTGAAAAGCATTGAACTTAAAGCAGGAGAAGAAAAAGAAGTTGAAGTAAAAGAGCCGTTAGTCATACTTACTGCTGTTGAAAAAAATGATGAATCTAATTCGGAAATTTTAAAATTATACTTGGAAAATATTCTTGATTTGATTGACAAAACAAAAGCAAAAAGAGTTGTTCTTTATCCCTATGCACATTTATCCCCTTCTCTATCTTCACCAGATTTTGCACAAAAAATTCTTGAAGACGCAGAAAAAGAACTAAAAAACAAGAAGATTGATGTTGTAAGAGCACCATTTGGATATTATAAAGAATTTGAACTTAAGTGCAAGGGGCATCCACTTGCAGAGTTGAGCAGAAGTATTGGTGGGGGAGTTGGAGAAGTTAAAGCTGGTGGAAAAGAAGTTGGAGGTAATATTGAAAAGCAAGAAGTTTATGACTATAAAAAACTTCTTCATGAAATCTCAAAAAATAAATTAAATCGTGAAAAACTAGCCGATAATGATCATAGAATTCTTGGTCAACAAATGGATTTATTCTCTTTTTCAGAAGTTGCTCCAGGAATGGTTTTCTGGCATGATAAGGGACATATTATTTATAATGAACTTGTTAATTATTGGAGAGAAGAACATAAAAAAGCAGGATATCAGGAAATTAGAACTCCCCAAATAATGGATGCTAAACTATGGAAAGTATCCGGACATTGGGAAAAATATAAGGAAAGTAATTTTTCAACTAAATATGAAGGGAGAGATTTCTTGATAAAACCTATGAACTGTCCTGGCGGAATGTTGGTATACAAAAATAAACCAAAATCATACAAAGAGCTTCCATTGAGGGTTGGTGAAATGGGTACTGTTCATAGAACTGAGCTTTCTGGTGTTTTAGCAGGACTATTCAGAGTCATACAATTTACACAAGATGATGCACATATTTTTTGCGCAAATGAAAAACAGGTTGAAGAAGAAATAATGGGCGTTGTTAAATTAATAAATAAATTCTATGCTACCTTTAATCTTAAATTTGATCATGTTGAGCTTTCAACTAGACCTGAAAAAAGAATAGGTGGTGATGAAATTTGGGATATGGCAGAATCAATATTGGAAAGAGTTTTGAAAAAATTAAAAGTTACATATAAAATAAACAAAGGAGATGGGGCTTTCTACGGACCAAAGATAGATTTTCATATTAAAGATTCCTTACAAAGAACATGGCAATGTTCGACTATTCAACTTGATTTTGCTATGCCTGAAAGATTTGAACTCGAATACATTGATAGTGATGGAAAAATGAAACGTCCCATAATGCTTCACAGGGTTATTTATGGCTCTCTTGAAAGATTTATTGGAGTTATGCTTGAGTCATTAAATGGCAGACTTCCAACATGGCTCGCTCCTGTTCAAGTTAAAGTTCTAAGCTTTACAGATAAAAATATAAAAGCAGCAGAAAAACTTTTGAATGAGCTTAAAGAAACAGGAATAAGGTGTGAAATAGATATTAATTCTGCACCGATTGGTGGCAGAATAAGAAATGCGGAATTAGAAAAAATAAATCATATAATTGTTTTAGGTGATAAAGAAGAAAAAGAAGGAACTTTAGCAGTTAGGAGAGATGGAAAGATTAAAGCTATGAAAAAAGAGGATTTTATTAAAGAACTTAAGAAATTAATCCAAGAAAGAATCTAGATTATTTTTGAGATAATGTCTTCCAGATTCTGTTAAATTATATTCATAAAAACTCCCCTTATTGGTATATGTTCCCCTAGCTTCGATTAAATTTTTTCTTTTTAATAACCTTAAATCGTTACCTATTAAACACATTTTGCGATTTAACTCTTCGGCCAAATCCACTCTTTTTATCTTACCTTCATTTATGCACTTCAATACTTTTTTTGGAAATAATCCCTTGGGAGTAAAATTAGCATTGTTTATAATCTCCTTGAATTTTTTGACTCTTTCACTATGGATGGGTTTTATCAGCCGATAAAATCTTTTTATGTTGATTATGTTATAAATAATCATTCTGTAGATAGATTTATTTTCTTTACTTTTATCTAGAATTATTCTTGATTTTATCTTGAGGTTATCCAAAATATCTTTTAATTTTCCTAACCATAGTTTACTATTAGAACTTATTGTTATTCTTCTTGAACCATATATTCCAATACTTCCTTCGGCATCAAAAGCTCCCCTAACTGCTGCTTTTGAAAATTTTTCATTCTTAATAACGAAATCATTTATGGGAATTTCCCCTTTCTTACCAACGGGAATACCAAAAATCTTATTGAATATTTGTGCGAATAGCATAGAATAAATTATCAAAAAATCTGCGTCAGATCTTTTTGTAATGCCCATTCTGGACTTGTCTAATCCTTGTTTTAAGAAAAAGTTTCTAACATGTTCAATTAGTGTACAGTTATTATTAACAAAGACAATATTATGATAGTTTTTAGGTATATGGCCATCCCCTTTTATTAATTCAGAAACATAAATCCAATCCGAATCTATCTCAATTTCAGGTCCAATCTTGATATACTTTCCAGTTTTGCCTATTTTTATAGCAATTTTCTCTTGCATACGAGAAATATTAAATTTAGCAATATTTATTAATTTAAGAAATATATTCAGAGGAATACCCCTATTTCCAATTTTATAACGACTCATATTTTTCAAGGGGACATCAAACAAATTACTAAAATCTGATACTCTTTTAGTAGAAAATATTTCTTTAGAAAAATTAGAATCAAGAATCTTTATTTTTGTATTTTCTGGAAGAAATTGCAGAATATCTATTTTCATATTACTATATCCTGATTGGAGATTATAAACCTTTTGGTAAATGTGATTACATATGATAAGGATTAAAAACATCCCGGGATACATTAGATCATGAAACTCTCCACCCTCATCAGCAAAATTGAAAACGATACAGAGTTTTCAAAATTCAAGAAAGAAAACCCAAAAGCAGAATTATGCGCGGGATTCTTCATATTAGATTTTAAACCAAAACATGAAACATATTCTCTAGATTATAAAACAGAAGACAAAATTTTCAGTTTTAGTCTTGGCGAGAATGAAGAAATAACCCAAAAAGAAGAAGAAATTATGGAAGGGAAAAACAAACTTGAGCCGATAAATTCAAGAGTTGAAATAGACATTGAAAATTTGAAAGAAGTCTGCGAAGAAGAGTTTCTTAATAACAAGATAGGAAAGAAAATTGAGAAAATTATTGCTATTCTTCAAAAGAAAGATGATAAAACAATATGGAACCTCACATGTATGGCAGAAGGGTTTTCAATAATTCTAATGAATGTTGATTCTTTGACAGGAGAAGTCTTGAAGTTTGAGAAGAAAAGCTTGTTTGATATTGTGACTATCAAGAAAAAAGAAAAATAATTCCCCTAGCCCTCATGAAAGGTTTATAACGACCTCTTTTCTTGTTTATATATGAAAAATAGAAATGTTGGTTTTTTGATTGTAGGGATAGCGATTGTAATGGCGATCATAGTTATCCTATTCAATGGCGTGATTAAACAAAATATTGGATTAACTTGCTCACACGGGCCTACTTGTGAGATGTACTCTGACTTAAAGGTACAGACCTGGATAAGCCTGATTATTGTGGGAATCGTACTTCTTATAGGGTTATTTTTAATCTTTGCAAAAGAAAGTGAGAAAATAATAGTAAAAACAAGGAAAATAAAAGATGAAGTTGCTGAATCTAAGAAAGAAGAGAAAGAGGAAAACCTTAAATTATTAAATGCAGAAGAAAAACAGTTGTATAATATTCTAATCAAAGAGGAGAGTATGTTTCAGGCAGATTTAGTTGATAAATCCGGGTTTGGAAAGGTAAAAGTAAGCAGAATACTGGATTCCCTCGAAGCAAAGAATCTTCTTGAAAGAAAAAGAAGAGGAATGAATAACATTATTATTCTTAAATAATCCTTTTGAAACTAGTTTCATACAAATCCTTTAATAGATTATTTTCTGTAAAAATAGCATGGTAGAAAAAATATACTTAATCAAAGACATGCACTGCAATTCCTGTGCACAGCTTATAGAAAAAGAATTCAAGAATGATGTGAATAAAATATATGTAAGCTATGCTGAAGAAGAAGCAATAATTGATTTTGATGAAAATAAAATATCTGAAGAAGATATAATCAATAGAATACAGAAGCTCGGCTATGAAGCAAAGTCACTGAAAAGTATAAATGAGGATAAGATAAACAAAATAGCCAAAGATGTCTCAACAATAAAATCAGAAACTAAACAAATAGAAGCTCTGGAGAAAGACATTGAAAAAAGAGAAGAAGAAATAGATAAAGGAGTAAAAGAACTTAAAAATGAAGAAGAGCCTGACCTGACTAACAAAATTGGTCAGATTGTCTTTTGGGCGCTTATCGGGCTTATTGTTATCGGTGGGTTTTATTATTTATACACTCATATTAATCTTCCCAACATACAAATCCCCGAACTTGGAACAAAAGCAAGCCTGGCTTTATTATTCCTTGCGGGAATATTTACGGGTTTTCACTGCATATCTATGTGCGGGGGATTTGTCATGTCTTATACTGCAAAGAATGCTATTAATGGACATAAAAGTTTTAAGCAGCATCTTATTTATGGCGGATCAAAAGTTATCTCCTATGCTATAATGGGGGGGATTTTTGGTTTTGTAGGGGGCGTAGTTGCTTTTTCAATTGGATTAAGAAGTTGGGTTGCTATTTTATCTGGGATATTTATGATATTCTATGCATTAAGCATGTTCGGCCTTAAATTCTTTAGGAAATTTCAGTTTAATCCAAAATTTTTAACTCGGGCTGCTGCAAGTGCAGGAAGTTCTGCCAAAGGACCATATAAGGCTCCCCTAATTACGGGATTGCTAAATGGATTGTTTATTGCTTGTGGACCATTACAGGCGATGTATTTGTATGCTGTTGGAACAGGAAATTTTGTATCTGGAGCAGCAAGCTTAATGGCATTTGGATTAGGAACACTTCCAGTAATGCTTGGATTTGGAACACTTGTAAGCTCAATAAGCCATAAGACAACTGGAAAAATATTGAAATTTTCTGCGATAATAGTTTTAATTTTAGGATTAATAATGATAAACCGAGGTTTAGCACTCAGCGGAAGCAATTTTAGTTTTGATAGTATTAAGGTGAGTATAATTGGAGTTGGAGCAAGTAATAGTTTAGCCGCTTCAAACAATGCAAATATTGTTAATGGCATTCAAGAAATAAACATGGATGTTGGTGCTTCAGGTTATTCACCAAATTCTTTTGTCCTAAAAAAGGGAGTTCCTGTGAAATGGAATGTGAATGTAAAACAACTTACTAGCTGTAATAGTGAGCTTGTTTTAAATGCATATAGTATTGATAAAAATCTAAAGAACGGAATTAATGTTATAGAATTTACACCAGATAAAGTCGGAACAATAACTTTTACCTGCGGAATGGGAATGTTAAGAGGAAGTTTTATCGTAACTGAAACAGGAACAGCAACTCAAAGTGAGGTAGTTGCTGCAACACCTGCATCTGGCGGAAGTTGCAGTATGGGCTCTGGTGGAGGGGGCTGCGGTTGTGGGGGATAAAATGAAAGAAATGAATTGTCCATTATGCTATGAAAAAATTTATAGTGAATTAGGAAAAGCGTGTAAGATGTGCGGGATGGTTTTAGAAGATGAAAGAAGGGATTTTTGCTCTAAAATTTGCAGACAAAGATACAATAAAATTAATTCAAGAACAATTTAAAATGAACAATAAAATAATTATAATCCTGGTTGTATTAGTAACCGTCTTAATTGGAGTAATGGCTTTCCAAACCTTTTCTCCAAAAGGAAATGTTGTTAAATATGAGGCTGGAGATGCTGAAATAAAACTTCAAGTAAACATTCCCTGCGCTGGGCATGCTAGCTTAATTAAAAATTATTTGTTAGAAATAGAGGGGGTTAAAAATGTAGATTTTAAACTTCCTTATTATTTTATTGTTAGCTATAATTCAACAAAAACTTCGCAAGAGAAGATAGTTGGAATAGATGTATTTAAACAATATCCTGCTAGAATAATAAAATGAGGGAAAGAAATAAAAAAATGAAAATCGAAATAAAAATAGAAGGAATGCACTGTGAATCTTGTGTAAAAATAATAGAGATGGAGCTAGAAGACAAAGTCGAAAAGATAAAAGTAAATCTTGCAAGCAAAATTGCATCAATAGATTTTAATCCTTTAAAAATATCAGAAAAAGAGATAAAAGAAATAATCAATAAGGCAGGATACAAAGCAAGATGAACCATAAGACAAAAATCGAACTTTCTATAGGCGGAATGCATTGTGCTAGCTGCGGAACTCTAATATCAAAAAAGCTTGAAAAAATTCCTGGAATTTTATATAACAATGTAAACCTTACTACTGAAAAAGCAACAGTTGAATTTGATTCTGCTAAAGTTTCTGAAAAAGAAATAATAAAATCTATAGAGAGTATGGGATACAAGGCGGAAATTCCTGGGCAGATGATTATGAAGCATTCAATTCATGAACACGAGGGGCACAGTGATGACTATAGCCAGGCAGATTATGAAAAGGCAAAGAGGGAAAAAAGTTTAAAAAAGCAGAAAAATCTATTTTTGATTAGTTTAGTATTCGCAATCCCTGCTTTCTTAATCGGAATGGTTTTAATGTGGTTTGGAATAGATGTTCCATATAAAAATTATATTTTATTAGTCTTAGCTACACCAGTCCAGTTTGTTGTTGGATGGGGGATATACAAAAGTGCTTTCGGAGCCTTAGGGAACAAATCTGCAAACATGGATACTCTTATTGCTCTTGGAACAAGCGCAGCTTATTTCTATAGTCTCTACGTAACTTTATTTTCTCCTGCAGGAGAACAATATTTTGAAGCAGCTGCAGTCTTAATAACATTTGTGATGCTTGGCAGATATCTAGAAGCTATAGCAAAAGGAAGAACAAGCGAAGCAATTCAAAAATTAATGAATCTATCTCCTAAAATGGCAACAATCCTGAGAAAAGGCAAAGAATTGAAGATAAGCGTTGATGAAGTCATTGTGGGTGATATTGTTATTGTAAGACCTGGAGAAAAAGTTCCTGTTGATGGCATAATTATAGAAGGGGAGAGCGCTATTGATGAAAGTATGATTACAGGAGAAAGCATGCCTGTTGATAAAAAGAAAGGAGATACTGTAATTGGAGCAACAATAAATAAAAATGGCTCATTCAAGTTTAAGGCAACAAAAATCGGTGCGAATACTACTCTCGCAAATATAATCAAACTTATAGAAGATGCTCAGGGTAAAAAAGCTCCAATACAAAGATTTGCTGACAAAATATCTTCATATTTTGTTCCTGCCGTAATACTGATAGCAATTATTTCTTTTGTAATCTGGTATTTTATTTTTGGAAAAGAATTTTCATTTGCCCTAATAATCGCAGTTTCTGTTTTAGTTATAGCCTGTCCTTGTGCTCTTGGACTGGCAACACCTACTGCAATAATGGTTGGAACAGGAAAAGGCGCAGAGAAAGGAATACTTATCAAGGGAGGAGATGCACTTGAAACAGCACACAAACTTTATGCAGTCGTATTTGATAAGACTGGAACATTAACTGTTGGAAAACCTCAAGTTACAGATATTATCCCAGATAAGAATATTAATGAAAAGGAATTATTAAAACTTGCAGCAAGCTTGGAGAAGCATAGTGAACATCCTCTTGCTCAGGCAATAGTTAACAAAGCAAGGGAAAACAGAATAAAACTTGTTGATATAAAAAAATTCAAGGCTATTACAGGACATGGCGTTGAAGGTTTATTCAATAAAAAGAAGTTAATAGTGGGAAAACCCGAATATATCAAAAAAATAGCTAATCTTGGACATCTAAATTCAAAGATTGAAGAGCTTGAGGGAGATGGAAAAACTGTTGTTGTTGCATGCTTGAATAAAAAAGTTTATGGAGTTATTGCCATAGCAGATACAATAAGGGAGGACTCAAAAAAAGCAATAAAAGAACTTCAAGAAGCAAAAATATTAACTTATATGATTACAGGAGACAATAAAAGAACAGCTAATGCTATTGCAAGGCAACTTGGAATTAATAATATTATTGCAGAAGTCCTTCCCCGGGATAAAGCAAGTAAAGTTAAAGAACTGCAAAAAAAAGGAAAAGTAGCAATGGTCGGAGATGGAATAAATGATGCTCCTGCACTTGCACAGGCAGACATCGGAATTGCAATTGGTTCTGGAACAGATGTTGCAATGGAGACAGGAAATATAGTTTTAATGAATAATAAAACTACTGATGTTGTTAGAGCTATAAAATTAAGCAAGATGACAATAACCAAAATAAAACAGAATTTGTTCTGGGCTTTGTTCTATAATTCTTTAGGAATTCCAATAGCAGCAGGAGTTTTATATTCTTCCACTGGTTGGCTTTTAAATCCGATAATAGCGGGAGGAGCAATGGCATTAAGTAGTGTTAGTGTTGTGATGAATACTCTCCTGATGAAGAGGAAACAATTATAAATCACTTTTCTTAAACAATTTATGGGAGAGGTAAAAATTATAAGAGAACAGCTAAGAAAACTTTCAAATAGTTCAATAGCAGAAAACAGCAAAAAATATTTGAAATCGCCTTATTCTTTTTACGGAATAAGAGTTCCTGAATTAAGAAAAATAGCCAAAAATTACAAAACGCTTAAGATTTATGATGTTTATAATATTTTTGAAGAATTATGGAATTCTGGAAATCATGAAGAAATGTGCCTTGCAATATTTATTCTTGAAAACTATAAAAAACAATTTAATATGGAAACCTGGAATTTTGTGACAAACAGGCTTGATAAGGCAAAAACCTGGGACCATGTTGATTATTTATCTTCAGCAATCTTAGGAAGAATAGTTCTCGGAAATCCCTCGCTCTATACTGAATTGAAAAAAATGTCCGTTTCTCAAAATCCCTGGATAAGAAGAACTTCAATGGTTTCAAATTATCAGATTATAAAAAAAAATAAGATAGAACTTACATTTCGGCTTGCAGAAAAGCTTTGCTATGATGAAGATACTTATGTACAAAAAGCAACAGGCTGGATGTTAAGAGAAGCTGGAAAAAAAAATAGGATTGAAACACAAGAATTCATAACTCTTCATAAGAATATGAAACCGATTGCGTTAAGTTATGCTACTGAAAAGATGCTGGATTTGAAAAAGAGGTTAAAGGAGTTTAAGAAAGAGCAGAAAGAAAAAGCGAGCGAGGCGGCCGAAGAAGAGAATAAAAAGGAAGAAAACTTAGAAACTATTAAATAATAATGGAACTTCAACTCGCGTCCATGGAAAATGTAACCTGCTGGGCATTCAGAAAACTTTACTCAGGAGCAACAGATGCCTACACTGGAATTTTTTCAATGAACTACCTTGTCAATAGGCATAAGGCATGGAAAGAAATTGATACTTTTCCCATAATGGGCCAAAAGCAATGGATACAGGTTGCAACATCAAAAGAAAGCGAATGCAAGGAATTTGTAGGTGTTATGAATAAAGAACTTAATAATGACCCTGAAAAAGACAGCGCATACGGTATTCAATTAAATTTAAGCTGCCCTTCTCCGATGATAATAAAACTCGGACAAGGGCCTGCATTAATAAAAAGAAATCTTAAGGTGGTAAGTTTAGTTAAAGAACTCTTAAAACAGGATAGATTAAAAGTTAGCATAAAAACTCGGCTTGGACTTGACTTTAGAGATGTAGAAAATGAAAAAATAATAAAACTTTTTTCAGAATTAGAAAAAATAGATAATCCTAATTTTACCCAGATTGTTGTCCATTTCAAGCATGCAAGAGAACCATCTTTTACAGGTTATGATTATTCTTTTCTTCCTAGACTTGCAGAATTTAATATTCCTATTGTTATAAACGGGGGAATAAAGAATTATAATGATTTTTTGAGAATAACTAAAAATCTGCATCAAAAGAAAAGGAATAATGTCATAGGATTTATGATGGGAAGAGAAGCACTGAAGAATCCTGATTGTTTTATTGAATCAAGTAAGATACTTAACAAAAAAGAATTCAAACTAAGGACAAAAGAGGAGATTAAAGCAGAATTTCTAAAAAATTGCACAATTCATGAGCCTAGAGAGATTTATTTGAAGAAGATTCCAGAAATGTGTGGGTGGGCAAGGTAAAAAAGAAAAATATTTAAACTAGATTATTTTTAGAAACATATGGCAAAAAAAATAAAAAAAATTGAACAAAAAGTTCTTGAAATCGCAGTCGAATTAGCAAAAAAAGGCGAGGGTGCATTATTTGTAATCGGAGATAAAGTTAAATATGATTCTCTTATCAAACAGAAAATAGAAAAGTTTAATATTTTTGATAATGGGGCAGAAAAAGTTCTTAAAAGTATTGCCACAATTGATGGAGCCATAATAATCGGTAAAAATGGAGATTTAATTGGTTATGGTGTCATGATTAAAAGATCAAAGCCTTATGTTGGTTATGGGACAAGACATGCTGCTGCTGTAACTGCATCTGAAAAAGGCAATATCTCAATAATGTGCTCAGAAGAAGAAAGAAAAGTTAAGATATTTAAGGATGGAAAATTTATAATGCAGATTGATGCCCTACAAAAGAATATTGAGAAAGAAATACCGAAGGTTGCCTCTTTCTTAGAATCAATAGGTGTTGGCTTTATTGGCGTAGTTGGTGTTACAGCATTAGCTCCCGCCCTAGGAATTGCCTTGCTTCCCGGAGTGATTATTTTTGGCGTAGGATATTATGCTATAAAAGAACTAACAGGGCATTTAAAAAAATATTTTAACTAAGTTTTCTTTAGATAAAAAATAATATTTTTCCTTGAATGTTTGCTTTCTAAAAATGATTCTTTTTTTATTATCTTAAAGCCGCATACTTTCAACTCTTTTTTTAACTCTTCTTCATCATAAAAATAATAATATCTCTCAAGTTTTTTATTCTTTTTTCTCCATATAATAAAACCTTCTTTTGCTTCTGAAGAAATATTTTTCTTGGCTTTTTTATCCCAGACACTTATCATTACTTCTGCTCCCGATTTCATGACTCGATAAAGTTCTGCTAATATTTTTTTCCTTTTTTCTTTTGTATCAATACAATGTAAGGTTGAAATAAATATTGCAGAATCAAAAAAATTATCTTTAAATTGAAGTTTCTCTGTTTCTGATTTAAAGAATTTTGCTTTAATCTTGCCTTTTTTTGCATTCTTCTCTGCGAAATTCAGCATTTTTTCAGAAAAATCAACACCATAAAAAATAATATTTTTATTTTTGATAAAGTTTCGCCCGCTTCCGCAACCAAGGTCTAAAACTTTGCCTTTTTTAGTTTTCAAAAAATTTTCTACTTCTAGGGGGGTTTTTTCTCTAAATTTTCTCCAGTCTTCTGCTATGTTGTTCCAGACTTGTTGCTGATTCATAAGCATAGTAAATAAAAGAAGTTTATAATATTATTCAAACGGGTAATATCCCTGATTTATCAAATTAAAAATTGGGGTAAACTTATTTAATCCTTTAATATCATTCCACTTATACCATTTCCACTCTTCACATTTGTCTGGTTCCATTACTCTTGGAGTTCCTCTGATATAATTAGCTCTGAGATATAAGGTGATATAATGCTTTTTCTCTTTCTGAAAAATATCATTCGTAGCTGCAAAAGGTTTAGTAATATCAATAAGATTGTAATCCCTAACAAGCAACATACCTGTTTCTTCTTCCATCTCTCTTATTGCACAATCACTTAAGTTTTCATTAAATTCCAAATGACCTCCTGGAAAAGACCATGTCCCTTCTCCATGAGAACCTTTTCTTTTACCAAGAAGGACTTGCATGTCCGCCCTCATTAATATTACTCCAAGTCCAACTTTTGGTCTTTGAATTTCTTTGGTCATGATTATTTTATTTAAATTTAGCTTATAATTTTATTCTCCAGCAAACTCAACAATACAGAAAACAGGCCACTTTAACTTTTCTTTTCCACCCAAATCAGGTAAGTCAATAACAAAAGCGCATTCTACAAGATTTCCGCCTATCTTTTCGATTAGTTTTCCTGCTGCTGAAGCTGTTCCACCTGTTGCAAGTAAATCGTCTAAAAGAAGAATTTTTTGGCCGGGCATTATTGCATCTTTATGAATTTCAACAGCATCTTTGCCATATTCTAATGTGTACTCTTCTTTAACAACAGCCGATGGAAGTTTTCCCGGTTTTCTTATAAGAACAAGCCCCTTCTTTAATCTTGAAGCCAAGGCAGAAGCTAAAACAAATCCTCTGCTTTCAATTCCTGCAATAAGATCAATTTCCTTATCCCTATATCTATCTTCAAGAATTTTCATTGTTGCTTCAAAACCTTCTGCATCTTTTAACAAAGTCGTAATATCTCTAAACATAATTCCTTTTTTTGGCCAATTTGGAACAGTTCTTATCTTACTTTTTATAAATTCTTTTAATTCTGAATCAGAAAGTTTATTTTTTATTTTTGGAAGAACTTTAATTATTAATTGTTTAACTTTCTCCCCGTTTTCTTTCATTATTTTTTTAACCATATCAAAAGTTACTGGCTCTTCATTATGTTTCCAACAATCATAATCTGTGGCCATTGCTATTGAAGCATATTTTATTCCTAATTCTTTTGCTAGAACACATTCTGGAACAGTAGTCATTCCAATTATATCTGCAAAATTTTTAAACATAAAACTTTCTGCTCTGCTTGAGAATCTTGGACCCTCAATAACAACAATGGTAGCATTATTGTGTTTTCTAAAACCTAGTTCTTCAGTTGTTTCTATCAACAATTTTCTTAATTCTGGAGAAAAAGGTTCTGCCATTTCTTGATGTCTTACATCCCCCGTTTTATCAAAAAAAGTATTTTTTCTATTTTTTGTAAAATCTATAAACTGGTTTGTAAAAACTAAATCCCCTGGTCGAATTTGTTCCTTTAAAGATCCCACTGCACTTGTTGCGAGAATATGGCCACAACCCAATTCTTTTAATGCATAAATGTTTGCCCGATAATTAACATTTGTAGGATTTATCTCGTGTTTTTTTCCGTGCCTTGCAAGGATGCATACTTCTATCCCATTAATCTTTCCGCAAGTAATTTTTGAAGAGGGGTTTCCATAGGATGTTTTTACCAAAATTTCTTTGTAATCTTGAAGAAATTCAGGATTATCAAGCCCACTTCCACCAATTATTCCAATTTTCATGTCTTGGCAGGCTTATTTAAATTTAAATACATTATCTTGTTACAATATATATTATGAAACCACCAGAAAAAAACGAAATAAGAAAGCCTACAAAAACACTTGCGGGAGTGACCCCAATTGCAGTAATGTGCAAACCTAAAAAATGTAAACATGGAACCTGTTTATATTGTCCGAGCTTAAATGTGCCCCAGTCATATACTCCTAGAAGTCCGCCTGTTCTTAGGGCAGAAAGACTTGCATATAGCCCATATAAACAAATTAAATCCAGATTAAACGCTTTTGAGGCAATGCATCACCCCACCGATAAGATTGAACTAATTATCATGGGTGGAAATTTTTTAGATTATCCTGAAACTTACAAACAAGAATTTGTTAAGGCATGTTATGATGCACTCAATAATAAAGAAAGTAAAAATCTTGAGCAAGCAAAAAAAATAAATGAAAAAACAACACACCGATGTGTTGCATTATGTATAGAAAGTAGGCCGGATACTATAGCCAAAAACAAAAATTCAATTGCGGAACTTTTAGAATTTGGGTGCACGAGAATCGAGCTTGGAGTGCAATGTTTAGATGATAGTATTTACAAATTTGTTAATAGGGGACATAAATTAAAAGAAGTCATTGAAGCAACAGCTCTTCTTAAAAAATTTGGGTTTAAAGTCGGATATCATATGATGATTGGACTTCCTGGGAGCAATAAGAAAAAAGATTTTGAAATGTTCAAAAAATTATTCAAAGATGAAAGATTTAAACCGGATCAGCTTAAAATATATCCTTGTCAAGTCATCAAGGGGGCTAAACTTGAAGATTTATTCAGAAAAGGAAAATATAAACCCTACACAAAAGAAGAAATTCAAGCTCTAGTCATAAAAGTAATGAAAATAATACCCAATTATTGTAGAGTTATGAGGATAATGCGAGAAATTCCTCCAGAATTTCTTATTGCCGGAACAGAAAGAATAGACTTGAGAAAAGATATTGAAGAAAAGCTTAGAAAGGATAAATCAAAGGTAAATGAAATAAGATTTCGCGAAATTGGCTTTGAGTTCAGAGATAAATTGCCAAAAGATAAGATAAATACTGATTTAAAATTAAAAATTACAAAATACGGCGCGTCTGGTGGAGAAGAGTATTTTCTTGAAATAATAAATAGAGATAATATCCTCTTTGGTTTATGCAGATTAAGAATAAACAAAGACCCTGGTAGCGAGATGAAAGCAATAATAAGAGAACTTCATGTTTATGGTCAAAGTTTAACAATAGGAGAAAAATCAAAAATAATCGGACAACACTTTGGTTTGGGAAAATGGCTTATGGGAGAAGCAGAAAAAATTGTAAGAAAGAATAAACTTGGAGAGGTATGGGTTATTTCGGGCGTTGGAGTTAGAGAGTATTATAAAAAATTAGGATATTCGCAACTAGGCGAATATATGAAAAAAGAAAAACAAAAAAAGAAGAATAAAAATTAAGCTACGATTAAAGAGGCTCTTACATCGCAAGTAACACTATTTTCTAATACGGGGGTTACATCAATTTTATCGCCGCTGATTATATCAAAGCCAGAAATGGATATTAGTTCCATCATTCCAGGGTTAGTAGTAGAATTTGTTCCTTTTGTTCCCACAGAAACAATAATATTTTTTACATTAACATCGTCTCCACCACTAATTCTTCTTACAGTGATAGTATCACTTTCACTAACAGCACCGACTATTTCATAATTGAGTTTCAAACAGCTAAGTTTATCTGTTGCCTGAATTTGGCCTTGCCTTACCTGATTTATTATAAAATAAGACACTGCTGCAACAGCACCAATCGCGATAAGTATGAGAAGAACAGTTATAATAACTCCCTCTTGACCTTTTTTTTGCATTTTTTGATACCTCCTTTCAAATAGTTTATATACGAAATATAGAATATCTATGTTTATAAGACTTTCGTAATATCTTCTCTTATTTGGACCATATTTTCTATAAGCTGAGAGTGTATTTTTTGTATTATAATATTTTGAATTTCTTCTTTTAACAAACCCTGACAATTTTTAATATCCTCTTCTGGTTTTTGTATATTTAACCCTAATGGGACATTACAATTCATTGATTTCCCCTCTAGAACAGATAACTCGTTTAATCCTTTTTTTACCTGAATTATACTGACAGTTATTTCACAACCACTTTCACTTTTTCCAAGGATATTGTAAGAGGTTACAAATTCTTCATTTTCTCTTATAAATGAAGTTCTTTCACAATTAATTATTGAACTAGAAAAACATGCTTCATCATTTATCTGGCATTTTATTGTTCTAAAAAAAAAGAGATAAATAAATACACAAAGAACGAAGATTATCAGTAAAATTATTGCTATCGAAAGCACTTTCAAAATTTTCACGTCTTTTTCCATTTTAAGTAGAGGTATAGGGTATTTTTAAGTTTTTAGGATGGGATGATTGGGGGGTTTATTAATCTCGAAAAATAATTAATCAATTAAATAGAAATCAATTCTATAGAAGTATTAGTTGTTGTAAAATTCTTTGCAGCCAAATGTTTAACACCCAGTTCTTCTGCAAATCTTACTATTGCAGGTAAGGCAGTATCATTTATTGCTAAAACATAGGGTTTTTCATCAAATCTTGCATAGGGTAATCTGCTTATTGGAAGTTTTTGAATTATTTCTAATTTTTTATTGAAAACAACTGCTGCTCTTGTGCCTATCATCTCATCTAATGCTGCTTTTACTTCTTGAATTTCTTTTGCAGATAATTTTTCTATTTTTTCATTTTCTTCTGTTTTTTCTTCACTAACACTCTTTGCTTCTGGTTCAGAATATCTGCCTCTCCGACTTTCATATTCAGAATATTCTTTTATGCTTACTCTTCTTCTTAATGCTTGTAAAATTTCTTTGCCTGTTAATTCTTCTACTTCTTTTCCTTCTGGAGCAATAGCGATATATTTTACCTCGGCATTTTCTAATACATTCTTTATAATTAATTTTCCGCCCCTGTCTCCGTCTACAAAAAGAGTTATTTGTTTTTCTCTGGATAATTCTTTTATTGTTTCAGGAAGTTTAACTCCGTTCATGCATATAACGTTTTTAACTCCCTGTTTTAACATATTAACAACATCTGCTCTTCCTTCTACAACCACGACTTCTTCTCCAGACAAGTCACCACAGGGAAGATTTTCTACGCCGTATGTTCTTATTGAAGATATTCTTGAAGATTCTGTTAATTCTCTTCCCATTGATTTTGAATCATTACCAGAGCCATTCATGCTCTCAAGAAGTTTTCTTGCTCTTTCCATGATATAATCTCTTTTGCTTTCTCTGATATCATCTATTTTTTCAATTATAATTTTTGTTTCACTTGGACCTACTTTTTCTATTGTTTCAAGTGCTGCCGCAATAAGAGATGTTTCATTTTTATCCATTGCAGAAGGTATTTCTATTTCTCCAAGAGTTCTTCCTTCTTCCATCCTTAAGTTAACATCTATTCTACCGATTTTTCCTTGTTTTTGAAGTTCTCTCATCTCCATATCTTCACCAAGAAGTCCCTCTGTCTGACCGAATAGAGCTCCGATTACATCGGGTTTTTCTATTGCTCCCTCTGCTTCAAATTTTGCATAGATTATATATTTGATTGATGATGGTGCTATTTTTGCCATTTTTGTTTTGTTATTATTTTATATTTTAAGTTAATCTTGCTAGAAAAAAAATATTATTCTATTATCCCTATTATCTGATTATTTCTTCTACTGTTTTTCTCTATTTATCTATTGAAAATATAATCTGACCTAATGAAGTAAAAAATCAACCAAAATAAAGTTGATCATGATACTGATATGTGATAGGTGATATTAAGTTTAATCTTTTTCTAACTTAACTACTATATACTAAAAGAGAAGGGTTTATTTATAAATGTTTCGGGCGATTTGCAGTTTGGGGTTTAGTTATTTCTCACAATGCCCTTACAATTTTTGCTTCCGCAATTACACTCCATATTCAAATTTGGAGCATTATCTTTAGCATAATCTGCAGTTATTTCTTCTCCTTTTTTATGGATTTTATAGCTACATCGCATTTGTTTTTTGGATTAGTATTTGCTTTACAAGAATGATTAACAAACCTTTCTGGAATTGAAAATAGAACATATTGACCATTTTCCTTTGAGGTATAATACTTTTCTTTTTCTGGAAGATTCTCAAATTCTTCTTTTGTTAATGGATTAAGCTTATATCTGATAACAACTTCTCCTTTCTTAAAATCTCTATTAGCAAAAACTCCCTTTCCATGTATCTTTGATTCTTTTACTATAACCTCTTCCATGGTATTCTTACATTCTCTCCAAAATCTCTATACGCTTAGATATAGAAGGGTGGGTTGAGGTGATATCAGAGTTCTTAAAAGGATTACTTATAAACAAGGGGGCCATTGTTTTGTTTATTTTCTTACTCTCTTTAATGTTTATGGTCTCTTTTTTTATTTTCTTTAATGCTCCGATAAGACCTGTTGGGCTTCTTATGAATTTTACTGCAGAAGCGTCTGCAACATATTCTCTTTTTCTACTTATCGCAAGCTGGACTAATTGAACAAAAATGGGTGCAAGAATAGCCAGAATAATGCCAATTATAAGGAAGATAACGCCGCTTTTATCTTTTTCTCCTCTTCCGCCACTAAACCATAAACTTCTTAAAAACATTTGAGAAATTATCGCAACTATTCCTACAAGAACAGCAGTAAGTGTCATGAATCTTATATCATAATTTGCGATATGCGAAAGTTCATGTGCTAAAACTCCTTCTAATTCTTGTTTGTTTAATGTCTCAAGTGCCCCGGTTGTTACGCATACAACTGAAGTTTTAGGATTTTTTCCAGAAGCAAATGCATTTATCTGGGAATTTTCCATAATGTAAAGTTTCGGCATTGGCATTCCTGATGCAAGACATAATCCTTCAACAGAATTATAATATTGTTGATATTTTCTCCTATCGGCAGGTATAGCATTAACGCTTGCTAGTGCAATATTCTGTGAAAAAGAATATCCTATAACCACATAAATTATTGCAATTATTGATGCAAAAATAAGGAAAAGAAAAGGGTCTCCATAAATATTCCCAATCACATAACCTAAACCGACGATTGCGAGGATAATTAAAATTATGAGAAAGACAGATTTTCTTTTGTTTGATGCGATTTGCTCGTGAAAGCTGATATTGTCTTGTGGCATGATTTATATTTAAAAGAAGAGTTTAAGATTTATAAAGATGATGAAAGTATCAGCTTACCTAAAAATTAAATAAGGTTTAAGGCTGATTGGGTTGAGCCACAGGAGGTATTATTTTTTTTCGTCTAAACATTTTTGAAGCCATACCTGCCACATATGTCAGGAAAGCTGGAACCAAATATCGATATATTTGATTTGAATCATTTGGGCTAAGTAATTCTTTTGCATTTAAACTTGCCTTGGCTTCTTGATATAACATTACTGGTGGAAGAGGCCTACAAATAGAATAAATCCAATCCTCATTAAATCTTTTAAAATCTTTTGCATGACCTACTTCATGAGCAAATATTGATTCTACATTACTATAATTCACTGCTGTTTGAGTATAGGGATTATAATAATCTCCTCTTCCTAATTCTGCAAATAATTCTCCACCCAATGTCGAAAATAATCCTAAGGTAGCTCTTGCTAAAAATGGATTTCTTTCTTTTAAAGCAGATTCTGTAAATAATCTGTAAACATCATAAAGTGGTTCATTATAATTTAATCTCATTGTAATATTTTTTAAATTTTTTTCATTCTCAAGTATGGATAATGCTACTCTTGCCCTATCTCTATCTGGTCCCCAACCCATATCCCAATCCCAGAATAATAATTTAAATGGAAGAGAACCAACATGGCCAATCATTCTAGAGGGTAGCCAATCTTGATTTTTTGTCAGGGTATATCTGTCTGTTTTTATAAAAAAATGTTTATCAAAAGGAATATCTTTAGTGTTTATTATTTTTTCTATTTTTGTTTGATTATCTACCTTACCTAGCTCATTTGTGATTGTAACTAAAAAATTTTTTTTCATAACATGGCAAATCTGTTTCAACAACACTAATTTCTGTTGGAAGAGCATATTTTTCTTGAACGCTTTTGCCACTCGGATTTCCGCCTGTGAAAGAATATAATGTTGCTAGTCCGGCTATTATTCCCAGGGGTATTAAACTTGGTTTTTTCTTTTCCATCCAAAAATCCTATTCTTAATTGTTTTAAAAGGATTTTTGTTCTAGACAAGATGGTTAAGTTAACCTTAAATTAGCTCATTAATCATTTTTTAAAGATTTAGAATAATTTAAAATTTACTTCTTCTTACAATAAGGACAGCCGTTATATTCTGAACTATATTTTTTTCCGCAGAAACGACATTTTACTCTATTTGATTCTTGTTCTGAAGAAGATTTTTCGGATTTAGCTTTTGAAGCTGGCTTTGCAGTTGAAACTTGCTCTTGAGTAGGGGCTTGCTGTTCGGAGTTTTTCATGACTGCTGGATTTTTCTGAACAATATCTATAATATTGTTCAAAGCAAGATATGCTCCGAAAATTATGCACCCTATCATAATAAACCTACCAGTAGAATCTACGCTCGCAGATTCGGGGTTCGCAAAAAACATAAGACCTGAAATTACAAAAATTGCCCCGATTACGATTCCAACAATAATTCCTGCTTTTACTGCCATCTTTTTTCTATTTAGAGAAGAATTTAAACTTTTTAAAGCTTGAGATTAGATTTTTTATATTTATTTCTTCTTACAATAAGGACAGCCGTTATATTCCGAGCTGTATGACTTTTTACAGAAACGGCATTTTATTTTCTTTTCAAATACGGGTTCTTCTTCGGCTTCTTCCTCTTTTTCTAATTTTTCTTTAGAAGAAATTTTTTGTGTTGAAATATGATTCGTTTGAGCAGTTACAATTGCTGCACTAGCTTTTTTATCTTGAGATGAGGCCCAGATAATGCAAGCAATTGAAACTATCCAACATAAAATCGGAGATTGAGTAAAATAATAAACAATCAGATTTCCAACAATTACAACGCCCAGAGCAATATTATTTTTCTTCTTTATGGCGATTGAAGAAGTTATAATCAGGAGAAGAATTGTAATCATTTTTATGGAAAAGTCAATGATTCCGGCTGTTGTTTGAAGATCCATCTTTTTTACTATTTAACATGTTTTTTTAATTTATTAATGTTTTGTTTGAATCCTGACAGAAAAGATGAGTCCCGACCCCCATCTCGCATCCGCATTTTGACTTAGTGTCTGCTTTTGTAAAATGCAAGATGCTCGGATTCGAATTACTATCTGTATCTTTAAAGTCACTAGAACACTGGGCGAGAAATATGTCCATTCATTCTTCATGGACAAAAATCCCTACGGGATTTATCATTTATCTATATTAACTAATATTCTAAAAATGATAAATCCCGGCGCCCAGATTCGAACTGGGGACAAATTGGTCTACAGCCAACTACTCTACCGCTGAGTTACGCCGGGATATCTCATTTAACTAAATAATCCCTCTGCTGAAAATGAGGTATCACGCAGGGTTAGAATAAATAATTTATAAAGGTATTTAAAGATTTGTTTGAAAAAGACTTAAAAAAGATTAATCAAATATTAATACGGCTCTCTCTTGCCCAATCTTTCTTTTGGTTCATTAACATAAAAAGCCCTGTTTGAATTTGTTTCTTTTATTTTTCCCCCAGATTCATAAATAGCTTCTGCTTCAGACAATTCAAATTTTCCTACAATACCTATCTTTGAATAAATAATATAGGTAAATATTCTTTCTTCCCCCCCATTTAATCCAGAAATATTCCATTCAAGTCTTCTATTTGCTTCATCAATTTTATCTGGCGGAACAGCGCTATATCTTTCAAAAAGTTTTACCATGTAAGGTATTCTATCAATAAGATGTACATTTTCTACAAAACCTCTTGCCTTTAATAATAATGTAACTTTTAATGCAAATTCTCCTCCTTTTGTTTTAACGAATGAAACTTTCTTTCTTACAATAAGTTTTTGTGAAGTATAGATTTTGATTATTATTGCAGCTATTGCAATTATTATTAATATTAAAATCCACCAATGTGTTCTTGATATAACCTTCAAGCTTTCTGTTGGATTAATCTCTTTTTTAAAGGTATATGTTGCTGTTAATTTGTTTATTTCTCTTTTATTGTAATCCAAATTAAATTCTGTGAAGGGAATTGAAAAAATGTTCTTGCTTACGGAGATAGTTACTTCTGTTGGAACATTCCCCCCGTTTTTCTTTTCCATTTCATACCTTGCTGTTAAAAATCCTTCGTTTAAAGTTGTTGTTTCTATCCCCATTTTTTCATTAAAAGTTATTGTATTTATGTCAAGAGTTGCACTCACATTTTCTATCCTTATTTTTGAATTTAAAATATAGGTTCCAGCAATAATTTCCTTAATCTTATCTTTATCAATTTTAATGGATATGTTTTTTTTCTCAAATGGAACCATTGAAAAAGTAGAACTCTCATCGAAAAAAATTGAAGATAAAGAAAGATCCACAGAATCAAAAGAATGGCCCCCCTTATTCTCAAAATAAATCATTATATTCTCTGAATCAGGATTTATCTCCTCCACGTTTATACTAAAAACATCCTTTAAACTAACTGCATTCATAACTAATCCTTCTTCCTGTATACCCATTTTCTCCCCTTTTATCTTGTATTCAAAACTATAATAAGGGGCTATACTTTCTGGATATGTTTTAACGACTATTCTTTTTGTCTCTCCTTGTGAAATAGAAAATATTTCTTTTGGTTCCATATTCAACCCGACAAGAGTATAAATCTCAAACATATCTGATTCTCCGTTATTAGTTATATCTAAGTTATATATTGCCGGTTTGTTTAATTCAACTATTGCCATTGAAGAAACTGCTTCTTCTTTTACCATAACCTCTGCTGAAATAAGGCTTAATATTCCTAACTGGATAAGAAATAATGCAAATATCAATAATAATCCTCGTTTTTTTACTCTCATTTTCGATTATACATAATAAACCATATTTTTAAATATTTGTATGATTTTCTTGTTGAAGAAAAGTTTATAAAGAAACGAGATTATTCTTAAACATGATAAGTTGGCTTTGGATATTGATTGGAATTATTGCACTTCTTGTAGTTATGATTATTTATTATTTCAATAGATTTGCTGTTCTTCAGAATAGAATTGAAAATTCTTTAGCACAAATAGATGTACAGCTTAAAAAAAGGGCAGATCTTGTACCTAATTTGATAAGCGCGGTAAAAGGATATATGACTCATGAAAAGAGCGTAATTACAGAAGTCACAAATGCCAGAAAAGCCATGGTTTCTGCAGGAAATATGCAATCAAAGATTAAAGCAGGAGATAAATTGCAAGAAGCATTGAAGAGTATTTTTGCTATTGCAGAAGGTTATCCTAACTTAAAAGCAAATGAAAATTTCCTTCAGCTTCAAAATGAATTATCTGCTATAGAAGATAAGGTTGCATATTCAAGACAATTCTATAACGATAGTATCTTAGACTACAATTTGCTTTATACTACTTTCCCCGGCAATATGTTTGCAGGATTGCTTAAGAAAAAGCAGAATAATTATCTTCAAATAACAGAATCTGAAAGAGTGGTTCCCAAAGTTAGCTTCTAAAAGAAACAATAATTATAACCTATAATAATGGGTGATGAACGAATATGGTCTTTAATTCTTAATAATTTTCATACCCTAAGTTTGCAATTTACCTCTGGCGCGATAAATTAATAATTTCATAAAGCTAAACTATTATTTTTAATGTGTGTTATATGATAATTAGTACACATCGCTGTTGAACTTATCATATAACAATTAGGTAAAATACTTCCTCCTTTCTTTTTTTCTTGCTTGATAAGCTTGT
>Ga0247842_10001920_pt1 | contig 32601 bp, 44 predicted proteins | sample LaCruzMarch2015__3_FD_192411 | JGI IMG/M metagenome (GOLD analysis project Ga0247842, IMG submission 192411) | Freshwater microbial communities from meromictic Lake La Cruz, Castile-La Mancha, Spain - LaCruzMarch2015_19m | ecosystem: Environmental > Aquatic > Freshwater > Lake | place: Spain...
TGAAAACAATATCTAACCAACTAAATGTTGTTATTTTTTTATCGTAAAATTCTTTTGAAAACGCGATGATTGTGCAAATGAAAATTGCTAAAGGTATTGATGAACTCAGGGTTAATATAATAGTTGTAATAAACAAACCATAAATAAAATGGTTTGCTTTATCTTCGGGAATGATGGGCAGATTACGCATGTTTTATATAAATATCACCTCATTACTTTCTTTAACCCAATCAAATGTAATTGGTTTCTGTGCGTAATTATACTGTTCATTCAATATAGCAGCATTGAAGAAGTTTACATTTCCGTCTGTGCTCATCTTATGCCCATAACCAGTGTGAATATGACCACATACGTGAATCTTAGGTTTTACCTCAGTGATTTTGTTAATAAGATCTTTACAACCTAAATTATCATGACCTCTGCCAATTACAGTATCTAAGTAACCATATGCTGGTCCGTGAGTAATAAGAATATCCGTGTCATTTGGTATCTTATCCCAATGTTGTTGAATATCTTCTCCTGGGTCGGCATTAAAAGCCCAATTATGGAATCTTGGTTGCCAAGGACTACCATATATCTTAACTATACTTTGTGCATCTTCACCAACAATAACAAAGTCATCTTGTAAGTAGGTTATGTTAGGATATAACTCTAATATTTCTTTTATTTTTATAGGAGTGTCTTGAAATCCCCAATCATGATTACCCGCAATAAATACTTTATGGGTGTAATTATGGAGACCATTAAACCACTTACAAAACTCTCTGATTTCATGTTCATAACCCATACTAGAGATGTCTCCGGCATGGATGAGAATATCCCCTCCTGGTAAATCAGTAGTTATTTGCTTATGCTTGGTGTGAGTGTCACTAATTACTGTGATTTTAAACTTTGTCATTTTTCTTATTTTCCACAAATATAGTGTTTTTTTTGTAAATAAAAAATAGTTTTAAATAAAATTTGCTATCCATTGAGCAACTTTATAACCGGTAAAAGCACCAACAGCTGCTGAACCTGGAAGTATGATAAACTTCCCTAAACGTGTTTCATATTTTGCTCGATTTACAATATAAGAGATTAGTAAATAATAAACAATGAAATTTATTAAGATTGCGATATCCATTTCTTTTGAAACAAAAAGAATAATAGAATTACCAGCAAAACCCCAGCTAAAATTAACTAAGGTTTCTCTAATTAACTCAGCGGGTGTTGTGATTGCACCCATAATATTAATTTCAGTTTTTAGTGGTGATTTATTTTTTTCTACTTTCATATAACATTAATTATTTGCCATTTACCGTTGTAATCTTCCACCAAACAAGTTGAATTTTCACAAAAATCCCCAGAATTCATATAATCAGATTCTAATTTAGGTTGGTGTATATGCCCACAAACAGCCACATCGTAACCCTTTTGTTTTGTTAAAGCTTTTGCGTTTTCTTCAAAATCAGATACAAAATTTATAATACCCTTAACACTTTGTTTTATTGTATTAGCTAAAGAATGGTAGGGTAAGTTAAACCATTTTCTTATTTTATTATAAATTGTGTTTAGTTTTATAACAAAATCATAAGAGTATCCACCAATAACCGCCAACCATCTAACCTCCATTACAACAAAATCTAAAACATCACCATGAAAACAATTATATGTTCTACCATCTAAACCGGTATAAACATATTTCCTAACAATCTCAATATTATTTAATTTAAAGGGTACAAAAGGTTTTAAAAAATCATCATGGTTACCTCTTATCCAAACAACTTTAGTTTTCTTTTCAGAAAGTTTCATGAACTTTCTAACTATTTTGGTACATTCAGATTTCCAAGAACCACCTTTTTTTAATGCCCAACCATCTATTATATCACCATTTAAAATTAAAGTCTCCGCACTATTTTCTTTTAAAAATTTTAATATTTTTTCAGTTTGTGATTGTCTAGCTCCTAAATGAAGGTCACTCATTATAATAGTTTTCCACTTCATACCCAATAACAGTGATCGTTAGTAAAATATTCTTTATTATTTCTGTGTAAAAAAGAGTTAATAAATAGTTTTAACATATAGAATAAACCTTTGTTGTCAAACCTTTTGGTTTCGGTAAATATATTTTTTTTATACAAACCAAATTTTTTTGGTTTTATTTTTCTGGATATTTGGTAATCTTCAGCGACTTTCATATTTTCATCAAAACCACCCAACTCTTTAAATTTAGTTGTTTTAAATAACATAAACCCACCTAAAGCAAAAGGTGAAACCCATTTTGTTATTTTCTGAAAGGTAAAAAATAAATTATATAAATTATTGTATTTACCATTTTTTGTGTTAAACCTACAGGTCAAAAGATCAAAATCTTTATCCTCCATTTCTGATATAATTTCAGATAAAAAATTTTCATCCAAAATAAACATATCAGCATCTAAAAATAAAATATAAGGTGTTTTACAAAATTTTGCACCGTTATTTCTAGCGACAGAAGGTAATCCACCTAATGTTAATTTTAAGTTAAATTTATCTGATTTTCTTTCTGATAATAAATTTTTAGTAAAATCATCGGAAAAATCACTTACTAGAACTAAAACATTTTCTATATTACCCTGTAAGTTTAATAAATCTAAACTTTTTTTTATAGTAAAACCTTCATTTTTACAAGGTATGACTATGGTTAGTTTTTCTGATAAATTCATAACCATAAATATCTGATTATTATGATTAAATAATATTAGATTCCATATAATTTTTTTCCATAATCAGGGTCTTCAGCATATTTGCCAACTAAGTTTTTAATATAATATTTTTGTAACCTTTTATAATCACGAAGACAAGCTTTATAAGTTGGAAAAACAGCGTGCCCACGATTTTCACCAGTTGCCTCTTTTTGTTTGATGTATTTAATCCCCAATAGGTTATGATTTTCTCGACATATTTTAGATTTAAAATGTGATGATTCCCAATGTATTTGTTGTAAGACTAACTCAGGGAATAAAATACCAATTTCTTGCATATAATCCACCAGTGCTGAATCGTTTAATAAAACATCCCTATTAAAAACGGTTTCTTTTATTTTTTTATGTAAATTTTTTGGAGCTAACACCTCCAGTGAAATAAAAGAAAAAAGGATAAATAGGATGGTGGCAGCAATTATGTTATAACTTTTCTTCTTAAAAAGAATCAAACATAAACACTTTGGACAATAGGTGATATTACTTTCACCGTTATATTTTATAATTTTTTCGTCACAACAATTAGATTTCATAATATTTAGTTTATGTTAAATTAAAATATTTTAGTGTGAATCCCCGTAATTATGTTTCTCACTAGCAATACTGTAATCTGGGTTGATAACCTTCGCCACCTTCTGTCTTTTCCCACTTACATGTTTAACAACAATCCCCTCATGTGGTACTTTGGTCCCTTCAATCATGTTATTAAAAGTAAATTTATCTTGTATTTCCTGAGACCAATCACCAGTATATAAAACGGGAACATGGGGTAGGTGTAGTGCATCAATTGCTATATGTTGAGTTCTAAAAACATTTTCATATTCATGGTTCCAAGTAACATCAAAGACAGCAAACTCTAATTCTTTCAAACCATAGTCATAATTTTTTTGAATACCTGGACCATATATTTCACCATATATTACTAAACCAGCCTCTATTTCATCTACAGTTGCTCTTACTTTAACATAGTTCCAAAGCTTTTCTTTTATTTTATATTTGTCAGCGATGTCATACCAGACATTAGTGTCGTAATAACCCTGGGAGTCGGAACCCTTCTCAACATTGTGTGAACCCACCGCAAATTCGTAATCAATCCACTTATCGGCAAATCCAAAAAACTTTTTTACTTTATCCCAAAAGCTCAATTTTAGTTTTTTAACAATCGCATAACGAGCATTGGTGCCGTGTATCTTACGAGTTATCTGTACACAATCTTCTTCAGTAAAGATACCAGGTACGTTCTTCACATTTGGGAATTTATAATAAATGTGAAAGCTGGGATTACTTTGGTATCTAATACGTTTACCTGAGGCCAACTGAACTTGTTTAATTGGCGGTTCGTACTTGTAAACACCAAGACTTTCCATCATGTCATCACCTTCCTTTGCGGTTTTAATAACCTTAGATCTACCAACGAGTACTGATAAAGGCATGATTAAGGACTCAGAGTATACACCCCTTAATTTGACAGTACGTACGCGTTGTCCCTTACGTAAGTAATTGGTGACATTCATTGCATCCGACAACTCTTGAGGTATAACAGCATCGGTAGTTGCTACCACAACTAAGCCTCCTTCAGTATATTGACCTTTTTGTATAATAGAACTCCAACCTCCGATGATAGCTTGTTCGATGTTATCCGCTCCTGGGATTGGTTTGATTTCGTTAATACGTGCTACGTAACAAACACTATTTTGATTCTCCATATATTATATATTATTTATGACAACAAATATAAATAAAAAATTTCTTTTTTCAAAGATTTTATCTATAATTATTTAAAAAATAAAATATGATTATTAACAGACCGCCCGTTACCTATTCTTCCATAGTTAAGATTGGGGAAGATATTAATGAATTGGAAAAAAATAGTGGTGATAAATACCTTAAATTACATCGTGGGATTATGGATGTCACAACCATTGATTTAAATGCCATAGTTGGTGATTTTGATTTTAATTTAAAATCTTTACAACATTATGGTCCCAATAATGGTGATGCTGATTTAATAAAAACAATTAAAACAAAGTTTCACTTAAATGATCACCATATTTTAATAACACCTGGTGGTATGGCAGCACTTGATTTAACAATTAATTCTATTTTTAATATAAATTTTAAGGTTCCAAGATACCATTGGGGTTCCTGGAATAAAATATTAAAAGTACATAACAAAGAAATAACTTCTTTTAATGATTTTGATTTAAAGAATGCCCATTTCCAAGAAGATGATGTTTATATGTTATGCGTTCCATCAAACCCAACTGGATGGGCACCAAAATTGGAGGATTTAAAAGAATTTATTGAAAGGGCCCAAAAATCAAATGTAACCGTTATATTAGATTTACCTTATTACTACATGTTTAACCATGAAGATGATAAGATTTATGAGTTATTTTATGATAACGTTATTATTGTTTCTTCTTTTTCAAAATCTTTGGGTTTACCAGGTTTTCGTGTTGGGTATGTTGCAACTAAAAATCAAAATCTATTTGATGCAATGAAAATTCGTTCTCTTTATAAATACAATTCTATTCCAATCTACCACAATCGGTTGTGGAAGAAGTTTTAAATATTGGTTTCAGATTTGTTAGAAAATATAAAGAAAAAACTGTAAATGATATTCAACAAAATATCGATTATTTAGAAAAAAGAGGTTTTCTTTTTGAGGAATACCCCTCAAAACCTGTGGGTCCTTTTTGTATAATTAATTTAGATTATGATACTTTATTGAAACATAAAATATCTTCTGTTCCTTTAAATAAATTTTCACTGGACAAAGATGTTTCGGCAAAATATTCCAGAATTTCAGTTGCGGTTAATCATAATGATTTTATAAAATATTTTGATGAAATATTAAATTGATTTTTTAAAGATGACGGAAACCAAAATCTGACATAATAAATTCTTTACCGTCAGAAACTCTTTTTAATTTATAAATATATTCATGATCACCTCTATAATAATTATCATAAAGATAACAAATATCATCTTTTTTTGGTATCCCTAAAAAAGGTAATTCTGCCAGTAAAAAATTATCAAAATCAAAACCAAAAACACTATCACGTCGTTCAGACCTGATTTTCTCATATTTTCCATCATTTAAACCTGTAACGTTTAACTCATACATTGCGTCTAAATAAGTTGGGTAATAATAACCAGGGTCAATTACTTTAACTAAAAATAAACCTTTTTGTTTTTCAAAATCAGATGTAAAATCAGAAACAATACCCATATACCAATCTTCTTCATTTTTGTTTAAAGAAGAAAAAATATCAGATAAATCGAATCTGTTTTTGTAAAATGTTATCCCACCTAGATTGGTGTTACCGTCACTCTCTGCCCAAAACCACCAGCATTTATTTACGAAACATTTTTCATGTGACCCAGCATTACCACTGTGACCGTCAAACCAATCATTAAAAGTAATTAAAGTTGATGTACCAATTTCACCATCTTCAGTTTCAACAACGGTACCTAGTTCTTTGTTAAATTTTTTTTTCTGTTCAGCATCAAAACCATCTACGATCACAATATCATTAACATTTAAATCTTCAAAGTTAACAAATGTCAGTTCAGTGTTTTTTAAATCCATCAATGTAAAATATTTTATTTTTTAAAAATGTTTTTAGATTTTTCCATCATTAAATCAATAACAGAATCTGGGATTTCTTCACTTTCAACACCAATATATGGGTCTAAAGCATCTTTTTCGGTTACTATCGCGTATAAACCAACGTTTACACTTGAAGATGCTCTCTTAGTAACAGCATACATCATTATGGTTAATGCATCATGAGTGTTTGGATTAAACCTATCAACCTTCGTTAAATCACTGAAAACTAATTTTTTTCTAAAAGTATCCCCATACTCTACAGTTTCTATTACACCAACAAAGAAATAATTACTTGTGGTTAAATACTTTTCCATTTCTTCAGGTGACATTGTCCGTTTATCAACAAACAATTTAATATCAGAACCAAAATCAGAACCAGAAGGTTTTTTACCCAGTCTTTTAATGATTAATTCTGCAATACCCTTACATTCTTCTTTACCGTAATTTTTATCAACATAAGAAGATAAAAATTTCTGACTATCCATATCTCTTAATAAATCATTTAACCCCCCAGAAACTGAAGCGGATTGAATCATCTCTCTTGTTAACCCAAAAACTTTTTGTTTACCTAAAAGTTTACGAGTTTCTTCACTTTCGTCTGATGTTGAGTATAACAATAACCAGTTATTGTTTTTGATTATTTTTTCTAACTGTTCCTTTGTGAAAATTTTATTTGTGATTAAACCTCTAAAAGTTTCTTTTAAGTTATTGTCACCACCACTTTTTCTGTAGAAACCTTCGGAGTTTATTACTTGTTCAATTTCTCTTTGTTTACGTGTTTCTATCGCCTTTTTATTATAAGCCATAACTTTGTCAGCAATATCCTGTGTGAACCATTCAAAACCTCTCTCACCAACCCAACCATCGTATCTAATATCAGATTTTGTCCACCAACTTTTTTCACCTTCATCTTCAATTAATAAAGCCGTCTTAAAAGGTTGTACACCAGCTCCTTGTGTTCTGGTTTGATCACCCCATTGTGGTTTAATAGGTGTTGTCCCTTCTTTTTCTTCTTGAATGAAAAAATAAAGGGTACCTTTTTTTGTATAGTTATAGTAATGTCCAGTATTTGCTGTTGCAACACACCATTGACTAAACCTACCATAATGACAAGAGGCGGCATGTGTTGTTGGAGTAATTACTCTAAACTTTTTACCTTCGTATTCACCGTCGGCAATTTTCTTACCTTCGGATTTTGTTTGTTTTAATTTTTGACCTTCAGTTTTTATTTCATTTAAAGCATTAATAAAGATTTTTAAAGCATCAAAATTTGGATATGTTTTTATTTCTTTTGGTTTACCTAAAAGCACATTCACATCAAGGCCTTCATCTTCTAAACGGTCACCTACATTATCGACAATTTTTTTAATATTGTCTTTAGTCATTATTGGTTCTTTTTCATAAAAGTTTTTAACTAGATCAATTATAACTGGTACCGTATATTCACCTTTTGAATATTCACCAACCATCCATTCAAGATATTTGTTATCTTTACTTTTCCAAACACTTTTAAACTGAGGTTCTAAAGTTTCACCTTCAACAAAGGCATCTATTATGTTAACTGGCACATTAGGGTATTTGGCCATTGCATCTTCTTTACGACCTTCTGTTAGGACGTGTGATTCTAGTAAATTGTATAGGAATTTTGATTTCATGTTTATATAGATTATATCACTATATAAATATTAGCATATTTCAAAAAAATCAACAACCAAAGACAGGTTCGTGATTTTCTTTTACTTTAATATTTGAATCACATGTTGTAGACGTTGTTGTGGTACCAAACCAAATAGGGTTAACCCAAGGTAAACCAGGTTGTGGATAGGGTTGTGGGTTTAGAGTTGGGGCTGAGGGGACTGAAATGTATTCTTTTTGTGTTTCCATTAATAACATCGCCTCTTGTACCGTAATACTTTTTTCGTCCAAAAGTTTTTGGATAATTTCTGCCTTAGTTTTCATAAATTTCTTGAATTATTTTTTTTATATAAATGTCTTCTATGTCGTACTTTTTTGAAAGTTTTTTAATTTTAAAACCAACCAACATATGTGAAATCATACCAATAAACCCAAAAAAAATACCAACTATAAAAACCGGAATCAAAAGTATTTTGGCTATTGTATGTAAATTTTGAATAAATAAACTTAAAAAACCAATTAAAAATGTTATTCCAGCAACCCATTTAAAAATAGGAACAAATTTAAAAATTTTTAATAACATTTCATAAAATTTAAAAATGTAAGAGTTTTTGATGTCGATAAAAAGTTGGGAGTTCATAATAAGTAGATTTCCTAATAAATATACCCAAAAATCTTATTTAATCAAGTTTTTGGGTATAATTTTAATCCCACCAACAAGCAATATTTCTTTCTAAAAGTCTAAATAAAATTCTGTTAGCTTTCTCATGTTGATAGTGCCCCATGCCCATTGCAATACGTTTTTTATCATCCTTACCAAATATACCACCGTTTTTCATTATGAAACGATAAGCTGATTTTCTTTTAGCAAAATACTCATCAAACTTCTCAGATATTGGAGTAATCTTTAACTCACTATACTCTGGATTGTCTGTGGGTACAAAGTCAAAATCATCTTCGCAATAGTCCATATACTCCATTCGGTAAGATTCTTCTTTCACCTTTTCCATTAAACGAACACAGGTCATCATAATCTCTGTATCTCGCTTTGCTCTTGTGTGAAAATCTCTACCACCAATATATTTGGCTTGATTTTTAATTTTAAACATCATTATCTGCCAAATAAAATGATCATCCCAATCTCTGTCTTTCCAAATAACAGGAAACCATTTCCATAGGTTTTTTACACCGTTAATAAAGTCTTTGTGTAAGTATCGACCATCGAATTTCCACCATAAGGTGATTTTTTTGAGTATGTTAGTTTTTGTTTTTTCCATACCACAAATATAAGAAGATTTTATTAAAAAACAAAATCTTTTGTTGAATTATCTGTATCACCATCAAGGTTGTAACACTTTAACAATTCTCTTAATTTATGAAGGTAGGTATCAACGGTGTCATTATTGGTGTCAACATTTTTAATGTTTTGCCTAAACTCGGATAAGGTTTCAACAAATTTTGACCAAATTTGTGGGTCATGAATTTCTTTTCGACCTTCTATTTGCATTTTATCTATCATATTTAAAGCCTCTTCATTACCCATATACCCACCTTTACCTTTACCCCTGGGTGAGATTAAATGACAAACCATTTGTTCTTTTAATAGATTTTCAGATAAACCTCTATCACGATGAACGTACTCCATTTTATTTATTTTACGTATAATTTTATCTGCCTTCTGATTAAAATATTTGGTTGAAGCATTTAGAAAATCCTGATATGTTTTGTGTTTCTTTAAAAACGGGATATCTAATTTTAATAAAGTTTCCCAATCAGATTGTAATTTATTTGGGTTTTCATTTTGAGTTGATTTTAAAGCATCATAATTTCTTAAGCCAGAAACAATATTTTTATAAGGATTTAATTTGTCTTTATCATAAACATTTTCTAAAAAAGCATTCAACTCTAAATCAGATAATAAGTAATAATTTTTTAAAATATTTTTAAAGAAATAACCGACATTAATTTTATCAGTTAAAACTTTAATAAAATCTAAAGTATAAAATTCTTTAGATTCTTTAGTTTCACCCAAACCAGGGTAGTTTTTACTTTGACGTTGCCAATCTTGGTATGCATGTTTTAGTTCATGATTAAGTATGGTTTTCAAATAAGGATTATCTTTAAACCTATTTAAAATACTTAAATGAACAACATAATAACCATTTTCATCAATACCAGAAGTTTTTTCCAAATAACCGTTTATCCAATCATTGAAGTCGATAACAAAATAGTCAACAGGAAAAGCCTCAAAAAGTTCGGGATAATCTTCCCCGGCAACAATTATTTCACTTTCAGAACTATCCAATTCCATTATTAACGGGTATAAAACTTCCACCCAATTACGGACATCAAAAGAAATACCAGCGGCTTCTTGGAGTAATATTTTTTTAATTAAGTTTTTCATTTTTTATATTAAGTCAATACCTTTCGTTTATGGGTCATCTCCAGCTACCAGAAGGTCGCGAAATGGTTATGCCAGGCTGTCAATACCTTTCGTTTATGGGTCATCTCCAGCATACGCACACATAAATCCTTAGTTTCTTCCGAATTTAAACCATAATCCCGTATTTTATCCCAAATTTGGTAATAATCAAGATATAAAATGGGGTTTTTATCACCGGTATTAATAGTATCTGCCATTAAAATTTTACCCATTTTATCTTCGTATACCACCCATCCTGGTGAATTTTTCGATTCTGATATAGTTAAATCTGACATTAAATCATATAAAAATTCTTCAGCAGGGGTAAATTGTTTAATATCATTAATCCAATCAAATTCTTCCTTTAATATTTTTTTAATTAAGTTTTTCATTTTAAAAATAATCAAAACCTTTGTCGTAATCAGGGTCTAAATACCAACCTTTATTTTTATCGAATTTCCAACCATCAAATTCTTCAACATCTTCATCATTATCACTGGTAACACCAATTTTTTTAACTTCTTTCTCTGGTTCTATTTTTCTTGTTTTAGGTGTTTCCCACTTAATAGGTTCGTATTTTGGGCTATCAGGAATGTCGTGGACATAACGCATTTTTGAAACTCTTCTAAAAATATCATCACCCCTTTTATTAAAATATTTTTTGGTCCAGTTTAAAAAATCAAAAACATTATTAAATTTTTTAAACAATGGTATATCATATTTTTTAAGTCCCTCAAATTCCATTTCCAATCCTTTTGCCGGTTCTCCTTTTTTATTTAAAAAACTTTTAATATCAAAATTTTTAAGTTTTAAACCGATATTTTTATAATCAATCCCACCTTTGTCATAATCCGTTTCCAGATAAGCAGGTGTTTCTAACTTAGAAGCTAAATAATAATTGTAAACAACACTAGTTAACTGTGGGAACAAACCTCTACCACCAATAATTAATTTTTCAAAATCTTTGGTGTAAATGTTATTAATTTCCCAAGTGTCTTTAATCGCCTTTCCACCTGCCTTAATACGATTCCAATCATCATATGCATGTTTTATTTCATGATTTAAAGCACTTTCACTAATGGCAATTAAAGGGATGTTTAAGTAAACAACATAAGAACCTTCTTCATAACCAGAATTATAGTGGTCATATTCTATCCTAGAACTGTTTTTTAAAACCCACATATCAACAGGGAATTTTTCATAAACTTCAGGAAAATCGTCTCCGTAAATGATAATCTCATCTAATGGTTCATAAGTTTGGTAGTTATAATTATAAGTCCCATAATTACCATAACCACCGTATTTTTTACCGTATGTGGATCCAATTTCATCTTCCCAATAAAAAGGGTCATCCTTTGGGTCTGTTTTTTGGGTTTCTGGTTGTTTTTTTGATTGTTCTTCTCTATGTGCAGTTTGTTCTTCGGCAATAATATTTTTAATTATTTTTGCCCACTGGCGAACCACTTCAGAAATACCAGCTCTTTCTCTGAGTAATTCTTCTTTTATGATTTGATGGATTATATTTTTCATTTATAATAAATATCCACCAAAAACAAAAAACCCGACTTAGGTCGGGTTTTCATTTAAAAATGGGGGTAATCATCTTTTACTTCAACAAATGTTGTTACGTTTGTTGTTTCTTCTACTGTTTCAACATCAGTTACGTCTGTGAAGGTAATACCATTTGCTATTTGATCGATTCTAACTTCAAGATTTATTAATTCAGGTTCTACTTCTACGGGGTTTAAAAAAGGTGCGTCTTCGTAAGCGTTTCTTCTTTTTTCATATTCCAACCCTTTTGATTGTTCTTCTTTTGAAAAATAAAAAAAATTATGTTTTTCAACTTTCATGTAATTATACATACCTTTTAACAAATTAGAAGGTATTTTAGTTTCAAGACTATCCACCCTTACATCAACAACATCCCATATTGAAAATTCTTTTTCGTCAGCATATTTGTTTTGATAAAATAAACCGTACTTTTCACCGGTTGTTCTTGAAATTGCGTAAACCAAAACACCACGATCACAATATCGGTAAAAATAATCAGGATTGTTATTGGAGGTGGTACACCATTTAGTACCAGAACCATAAGATGTTGAGGCTTCAAAAGTTAAAGGCCTAACGAACAACCAATCTTGTTCATCCATAACTTTAATAACTTCTTTTTCTAACATCTTTTCTTTTTGTTTAAGTGTGGCAACAGAAACAGTTTTTTGGAGCTCACCCCAACTATCATATTTGGTAATATCTTTTCTATCGGTTGGGATTCTGTTATCTTGTAGGTGTAGATTAAACTCGTGAAGTGTTTTAATATTTTCAGAACCACCGAATACATCATATAAACCATTTATTAAAAATTCTTCAAATTTGTTATCACAAGATATGCCAAAACTATCGGTTGCAAGTTCAAAAGGGTTGTTTACTCCGGTGTTTAAGAATTTTCTATACATTTTAACCAAAAAACTTGTATACTTACCGGTTTTACTGGGGTCAAATTTAGAAATCAAATCAAGAATATTAATCTCTAAATCAGGATTTTGTTTTTTTAAATCTTTTTTTGCCATTTTTATTTTTTTATAAAGATATTTTTTTTATTTCATTTTTTAAAGGTTTGATTGGGTTATTTTGGTAAAATATTTCTTCTAAAACCCTTACCTCTAACTCATGTAAAACTTTGGTTACGGAATCCCTAACATCATCAGGGAGTTCAAAATTTATTTTGGTGTACACATCTTGGTCGACTTTCTCAGTTTTTGTAATCATTTGTTGTACAATATGGAGACAAAAAAGACGCATTGTGTGCACATCTTTTAAAGTATTAGGTATATCATTTTTTTTTGGGCAAAAAACCACTAAACCCTCGTCATTATCTACCACGACATCAGGTTTCGCGAATAAACCCCACTTAAAGCTACCACCCATAATACCCTCTTCATCGTCTTTAATAATTTCAGGTTTTAAGTTAATTACAACGGTATTATCGATTATTGTTTTCATTTTTTTCTCCGATTAAAATATTAATTGTTTTATATGTTCTATTTTCGTAATAAATTTTTAAAATTCTAAAACCATTGTTGTCGGTTTCTATTTTTATTTCTGTAAAATCTTTTGGTATTACATTTATCGATTCTTCGTCGTAAATAATTTCAACGTACTTACCAAAAGTTTCGCTACTATCACTTGTTGTTAAATTGTAAACAATGTTGTTTGGTTTTAACCATTTTGTTATTTTTTTACCGTTTTTAACGACAGGAATGTATTTACCATCACTATTGGTATCGACCACAATAGATTCGTACGCACCGTTAGACATAAAAGTACCTGGTAAATTAACTATTTGACAAGCTTCACCTTCTGTTGTTCTGACTATATCTTTTTTTCTATACATAAATTAATGATAGAGAAATAAAACAACACTGTCAAATCGAAAAAGTGAGATATTTATTAAAAAGATAAATTATATTAAAAAAATGACAACATTCAAATACAGTATTTTAGAAAACATATTAAAAGAAGGTAGGTTAGAAGATTTAATCACAAAATACTCTTCATCACTACCTGGAGTTTGGATAGAAGAACTTTCAAAAAAAGACCCTTCTGGGAATAAAAAATATTTGGAATGGATGGTTAAAGAAGTCATCAAAATGCAAGAATTTTCAGATGATATCGAAGCTTCTGCTGAAAAAGTTGTTGATGTTACTTTATGTTTTCACGAAAATGTTAATCGTTTAAACCAAAAATCAGTTACCGAGGCTTTACAAATAGATGGTTTAACCCCAGAAATAGAAAAAATCATAAAATCACCAAAAGACATTAATGTTTACAGTGTTGAAACTGTTGAGCTTTTATGTCAATACTTTGAAAAAAATGTTTCTAAAAGTGCGTCCAGAATTAAAATATATGAAGACAATAGGTATTTGGTAGTTTCTCCTTTAACACATAAAGCATCCTGTCAATACGGGGCTCACTCAAATTGGTGTGTTTCCACTTCTAATGTTACTTACTATGATCGATATACTTCCGATGGTATGTTAGTTTTTGTTATCGATAATAAATCAACTAACCCTAAGAAACCAGAAGCTAATTCTTATAAATTTGCGATATATCTTAAATATGAAGATTACCTAAACCCATATAACTGGAAGTTTTTTGATATGGAAGATACCGAAGTTAGTCCAGCTTTAATTATTAGTTTTTTACCTAATACTATTTTACAAAAAATAGAAAAATAAGTGAAAGAAGTTTCAACGACCGTGTTAAAACAAAAAATGGTTAATGAAGATGAGTTACAAAAAAATTGCCAATTTTTTGTTAAAAGAAATGTAACAGAAGCTGATGGAAATATAACTACAAAATATCTTGTTATTTTTGACCCAAAAAATAATAGTCAAATTACTTATTTGATTAAAAAATATGGGGTAGACATTGACTGGTATGTTAGTAAAGAAACTTCTTTCCCTTATTTAGTTATAAGTCAACCAGAAAATAATAAACCAACAGCTTCTGTTGATACTATTGGTTTTTCTCGAACAAAAAATCTAGCCGATGATAATCACATAATACAATATTCAACGTTATCTAATGCATTAGAAGAAGCTTTTTTGGATCATAATTTTATCCTGAGTAGCCAAGAATTTAATGAATTTTTAAACCTATACGTTAATTTTTTTAACTCTTTAGGTTTAACTATTCATGGTGATTTTGTTTATGTACGTCACCTTAAAGTTGGTGATGAAATTATTTTTCAAGATAGGTATCGTAGACATGGTAGTGGTGAGAGATTAAAAGTAACCAGGGTTGCTGAAAAAAGTCTTCAATTAAGTAATGGTAAAAGAATACCTAGAGACCCGGATAGTTGGAATAGGGTTGAATTTATACATAATAAAAAATATAAAATAGTCGGTGGTCCACTTACTATTGAAACCAGATGGGTTCGAAAACGTATTGTTTAAATTTTACTTATAATATAAAGTATAAGTAAAATTAAGGTAACAAAAAAAACTCTGGGTATAAAATTGGTAATCGTTTCATTTTTTACGAGGTGAGATTATAATAAACATTTTTTTACCTTCTGTTTTTGGTAAACTTTCTGGAGCACCATATTCAGAAAGACTTTGTACAAATTCTAAGATTGTTTTTTTTCCTTTTTCCATATAAACAATTTGACGACCTTTAAATTGCATAACAATTTTAACTTTATCACCTTCAGTTAAAAAGTTAATCGCGTGTTTACCTTTAAATTCAATATCGTGGTTATCAATATTAGGTGATAATCTGATTTCTTTAACATCAACCCTTTGTTCACGATTTTTACGATCAACTTCCCTTTGACGCCTTTTTTCTTCATATAAAAATTTATCGTATTTTATGATACGACAAATAGGTGGGTTTGCGTTAGAATTAATTTCTACCAAGTCGGTATCGAAACTTTCAGCAATTTTTAGAGCTTCTTGTAAACTACAAACTTTTGTTTCAATCTTATCACCAATGATGCGAACCTTGGGGTGTCTTATCTCTTCGTTAATACGATGGGATATTTTTTTGTTTTTCACTTATAAAACGTAATTTAGTTTATTTTTGTTAATTCGATAGACATGTCGTGTGGTGTTGGATTATTACCACCAAAATACGGCCACAAATTGTAACCAAATAGGAATTTTTGTTTTCTATACATCTTAACCTTTGATTTATGGTTTGTTTTTAAGTTTTCAACAACAAAAGTATAAACACTTTCTTCCACAAATATACTTAATTTAAAGTCTTGGTCAAGTGGTATACGTGTAATAAAAGAACTATTTCTTTTACCTTCTTCATAACAATAAGCGTGTAATATTATTTTACCATCAAGGTAGTTCCAACCAAAACGTACTGAGTTTTTGTGGTGGAAAAGCCCCATCGAAAACCCAAATAGTTTGTTAATATCCAGTTGATCTTCTTTGTTTAACTCGTATATGCAAGAATCCGAGAATTTCACAATATATTCGACTTTTTTATTAAAATTAAAAAAATTCCACATTTTGTGAAAAAATTGGTCACCGAAGTGTTTTCCTTTTTTAATTGTAAAAATCATTGTGGTATACCTTTCTTCTTACGTTTATACTCACGAAAAAGTGAAAAAACAATAAAAGAAGGGATACAAAAAGTGAAAATTATTGCAAAAATAAAGGTAACGGTTTCGTAACCATACTCTTTATACGCATCCCAAAGTTTACAACCGAAAAAAAAGTTTAAAATTGTTGCTACTATATAAAAAGTTCGCATATAAAGTAACCAAGGAAAAAAAGTATAACCACCTGTAAGATCTTTTTTATCTACAGAGTCATCTATTTCTTGTTTGGTTCTTTTTTTAAAGTCTGGGAAAGTAAATTTCATGTTTTCTATTTTTTAAATAAATATCACATAAAATAGAAAAAATTAATCTATAATTTGCGTCCATGAGGCCACCCAACGACCATCCTCAACAACTTCTGCAAATAATTTAACAACATAGTTATTGTTGTGATCTACAACTTTGTCAAACGCAAGTATTTTGTAGGAAAATTTTAACATTTCTGCATCTTGAGTTGTAAAATAACATTCGGTTATGTTTACCAAATCATTTAACTTATTACTTCTTTTAAGGTATTCCAATTCATTTAGTAATAAATGATTATCAATACCTTTGGGGATGTAAAAATCCAAGAGTTTATGTGTACCATCTATATTTCTGACATGTATCACTGACGTGTAGTTTTCCAATTTATATCTTGGTATAACACCTCTTTTAACTTTCATTGGTCTAACTTCTTGCATTTCATATAAACTAGCACAAATTGCTTTATTATCGAAAACTATTTCCACTGGGTAATTATCATAAGGGTCACCCTGTGTTAATTTCATTTTTACCGCATCTTCTTCAGATAGAAGTTGTCCGTTTTTAAATTTAAACCTTGCGGATTCTTTTAATATTTGGTAATGTTTTTTACGAAATTCTTTAACTTCACGCGTTAAACGACCTTGTTTAAGATCCATCATTAATTTATTACTACTATAAGGGTTTACAATACCCTCATTATTTTGTAATACTTTTTTTGCCATTTTTATTTATTTTATAGGTTTGTTATTTTTTATATAAATATCATGAAAGCACAAAAAAACCGTCTTCACTTCCATTTTGTGCAAACATATCGTTTTCAACTCTACTCATTGCGAGTGAAAAAGTTACCATGCCTTGTTTTATCCAGTTGCTCATATACCTCTGTTTGTGTCTTTTAAAACTGTATCAAAAACTTCTTTTGCTATTTTTTGGTTCCACTGTCGAGTTTCTTTTTCTGATTTTTTACCGTCAGAAGTTATGATTTTCCAATCCTCTTGTGTTCTATCGACAAAAGAAACTATTTCTTTATTAAGAAGAACCTGTTTAATAGTGTTTAAAATTTTATCAACCCTTTCATTATATTCATCATCATTAAATTGTTTTTTATTAATGATTTCATCTTCATAAATATCAGCGAAATTAACAGAAAATAAAACAATAGGGTTTACTTTGTCATCAGTATTGTTTCTTAAAAGTGTTTCTTTATTTTCGTTAACCTTTTTAATTAAAACATTAACCATATTTTCAATGTCAAATTCCGAACCAACACGACGATAAAGTCGACGACAAATTGGGAAAATAACGCTTTCAACCAAATCATTTGTTTGTTCACCTAAATTTTTAGATAAAAAAATTCTTGCTGCATTATCAAAAATAGGGGCAAGTTCTTGTTTTTCATAAATTGGTAGGTGTACCAAAAGGCCTGTGTTATCCCATCTCTGTACGACATCTAAAAGATCTTCTTCACTGTATTCCATAAAACTTTATTTTTTATTATTTATTATTCTAATTCAGAAGCAAACAATTCTTGTGTTGTTGTTGTTAAAATATTGTTTTCTTCTAAGTTGATTTCGAAACCAGGGAAATCTACCGTTGCGTCAGATATAACTTTAACCTCATAACCACGTTTTGATAAATCTCTTGCAACCATTGTTGCTCCAATACCATATACAAAATATTTAGGTCGGTCCATAATCATGGTTCCTAAGTTATTAAGAACACTATCAGCGAACTTATTACCTTCAATCAAATTGATTGCGTTTTTAAAAATAATAATATTACGGTGTTTGTGTATTTCAGGGAAAACAATGTATGGTGCATCATTTTTTATAAGAAAATAATCATTCTCCGGAAGAGCTTCTGGTATTATATTGGTACCCTTGCTGTTTTCAATACAATGTGGTGGAAAACTTTTTACAAAATCAGGTGAGTCGGAGAACCATTTTTCCTTTTCTTTATTCCAACTAACAACATTAACTACTTTTAGTTTATTTTCTTTTGCGAAAGTAGTTAACGCCCTAATTTTAGGTTTAATACTATCTGATTCCGATAATTTAATAGAACCACCATCAAAAAAATCTTCTTGTGGGTTTACACACCAAAACATTGTTTTCATTTATAAAGATTTCATTTTAAATTCTGAGACGGTTTCCCATAGGGATTTCATCATCTTATTCCCTACCCACCAATTAATAGCGATAATGCTTTTGGCGTCAATCATTTGATATGGTGGTACGATTCTACCGTCATTAAACATCTCAAAAATAACATTACCGTTAAGCCCCAAATCAATTGCTTCAACTATTTTAATATCTTCATCATCAACACCACCACCTTCAGATATTTTTTCACTAACCTCAACATAAAATAATGCAGTGATTTCTGTATTCGCACCTGGTGAAACATAAAAATCTTTAATATGTGTTATTTTATCAACCTTATAACCAAGCTCTTCGGCGATTTCACGTTTGACAGCGTCTTGTGGTTTTTCATTTTCTTCGATACCACCTGCAACAATTTCTAATAGAACACCTTGAACTGATGCACGATACTGTTCTGCAAAAATAAATTTTTCGGTTTCTGTGTTGTAAACAAGTGCGGCTATACCATTACCCCTATTAAAAATCTGTCTTTTAAGTTCTTTATCACCTTTTTGTATAGTGAGTTCTTCTATTTTAAAATTATTACTACCTTCAAACTTAACCTCACGGTTAGTAATTTCGTACTCTTCTTTTGTTTCCATTTTATTTATTTTTATTCAGAGTCGGGTTCGTTTTCCGGGTTAACTCTTTTTATTTCAGTAACTACTTCTTCAACTTCTTCTGAATCAGTTTTTTCTTTGTTTTTATGTTCATCTTGTTGAAGTTGAATTTGTCTTAAAAGTTCTTCTTGAAAACTTTTTTTGAACAATTTTTTTTCTTGTTCAATTTTACGATTTCTTTTTAGTACACGTTTTCTATGCTCTTTTGTGGCTTTTCCCATATCTATATTATTTTAATTTAAATATAGATAAATTAATCTTGTTGGTAAATAGCTCTGGGTAGATTTTTCTTTGCGTAATCCAAAAGATTTTTTAAAATTTTTGTTTTTTGGTTTGGTGTGATTGCCTTTTTTTCTTCTATTGAATTAAGGTAATCTAAAATTACGGTATCGAGTGGTTTTTTTTCTTTTTTGGCCCTAATATAAAAACCTTGGGTTAAAGCTTCTATTTCCGCTGGGTCTGTATGATGTGAAAAAACATCTTCAAATTGATCATAATCAATTGGTGTTGGTCTGGCACCTTCACCTTTTTTTGAAATATCATCAAATTGTGACAAATGTTCTATTTCATGTCTAATGTCTTCAACTAGTTTATAGTAAAGTTGTTGATAAAAAGTTTTATCTTTTGTTTTATTTAAATAAAGTTGTAGAGCAATATCGTGGTTTTCATCATCTTCATAATCATCTTCATCTTCATAATCATCACCATCCACATCATCATAACCAATAATATTAGACTTTAATTCAAAACTACCGTCCATTTCTTGAAACATAATATCTAACTCTACGTTAAAAGTTATATCACCTTCTTGATAGTAATCATCTTCAAGTGGTAACCTAACGTTATAAGTGTTTTCTATATTTTTCTTACCCATTAAATAGTTAACATAACGCATAACATCTTTAACCACCGAAGAAGTGACCTTATCGAATCTTCCCTCAGTTAGTAAATTCTTACTTTTATTGTTACCTTCAATAAGATTAAAGTTAAAATATAAATCATGATCCATTGGTCCGATACGATAATTGTTTGTAGAAGAATTTTTCCAAACTACTGAAACCCAAAAACTTCCCTCAACAAAAATTCGTGAGTCGATTTCTATGAAACCTGAACCACCCTTATCTTGATCTCCGTACTCCCAATCTGGGCCTCTAGACACTGGGATGTTACGAAATCTCTCCAAATTATCCTTTGTTACCAATACCATACCAGTAGGAGATATATCGTTAGAAACATTAGAAATTAAATCTTTTGCCCAATCAAATTCTTCAGATTCATCTAACATATCTGGTTTTATTCCATGTTTCCTAAAAAAAGGTATTAACAAAATATATAAACCATTAAGTGTTTCGTACATAACGGAATCAGAGTTAAAATAACTTATTTGATTTACAATGTCTTCCCAAATATTTTTGGGTTTAAAAAATTTTTCACTCCAAGTATCAACAGAAAGGGCTCTATCTCTATGTTTTATTTTAAAAACTTTACCAACTGACACATTTTTTTCAACAACAATTTCATAAGGTGTACCTTCTAACAAATCAGATATTTCATTATAATAAACATCAGAATCTGTAGTACCAAAACCACTTACGGTATCAGTCCACCATTCTTTATTTTCATATAAATTTGTTTTTAACAAATCTTTTCCATTTACTGGAATCAATAAATCTTTAGGAGTTAAATCTTCTTCTTCGTATGTTGTGCTTAAACAACAAACATTACCCTTTTCAGGTATGTAATCGGTTTCATCATTTCCACAATGTAAAGAAAGGGTTGCAATATTAGTTTTATGTAACAAACATTTAAACGACCAATCATCAGAACTAGGGTTACTAGTTTCTGACCTTTGTTTAATTTCTTCATTTATATATGGTTTTATGACCTCTAAAAGATTTTCTTTTTCTTTATTAGTCATGTCACGAACATCAATCATAACTTCTTTTCCCATAAAACTTAGAATTTCTAAATTTGGTTCTATTTTTTGTACCAAATTTAAAGCCCAATCGAAATCTTCGGATTCATTTACATTACTTTTACCTAAAAAATCGACCTCAAGTTCATCATCCCACTTTTGGGTTCTACTGTAAAAATATATACCGTTAGTATTTACGTTAGTAACTTCTTCCCACCCGTCTGGTCTTTCATTGGTTGGTCTTGACCATATTGCTATAAATTCATGTTTATTAATTTTACCCATAACAATAAAAGGTTCTTTATCCAGATATAGCATTGCCACCCCGTCATCATCTTTTAAATGACCTGTTAATATAAATTCATCATCATTTTTTAGGACTGTTCTAAGAGACCCAAGTTTTGGTGAAAAATCTTGTATCATATTTTCTGCCCAATCAAATTCATTGGATTCTTTAATATCTTTGGTGTTTGCATATAAGGCAGCAAGATAATTTTTAACTGGACCATCGGTACAACCTTTACGTTGCCAATTTCCACTTTTTTTAACTTGAACACATTTTTTATTCTTTGGGTCTACTCTATATGGCATTTATATAAAATTAAGTCATGTCAATTATTCCCGGAGTATCTCCGTGGTTAATATAATTAGTTAATAACCTATAAACGGTTTCAAAATAATTATTTTGATACCAGATTTTAACTTCTTGTACATATTCAAATTCAGGTGTTTTTATGATAGCTATAGTTTGATAACCTACGTTTACGCTTATATCAACGGGTATTTCATTTACTTCTGACCATTCAGGTGTTGCTAAACCATAAATACCACCTTCAGTAGCGTACCAATAAAGAACCCCATCGGATTCATATTTTATTCGCCAACCTTTATATGTTTCTACAGTTTCAATAACATCCAGGATGATTTCATATCTATCAGCATCACCTTTTATTTTATCGTATGTAATGATACTATCAACCCAACTAGTATCTTCTGGATCGTAATTTTCTTTTAATATTTTTTTAATTAAATTTCTCATCTTTCATCTGGTCTTTTATACCCTTTACATTGTGAAGGTGTTGGGCGACAACGGGGATATTTTGATCTTGTTTCACCTTCTTGACGACCGCAAGATTTACATTTACCTTCACGACAAGTATTACAATCAACCCAACCTTTTGACTTACCTTTAGCACCTTGTCTAGCAAACCAACCATGAAGTCCTTCCTCTTTTTCCTTTGAAAAATCCCTTTTTGGTTCTTCCTTCAATAAATCTTCATACTCATCATTTTCAAAAAGTAAACTATCGTTAAAATCCAAGGCTTCATTTTTCCAAATCTTACCTTGACGACATTTAACTACCGCACCTGAAGCATAAGCGGAAGGCCAGACATCGTATTTGCGTTTTGCTATACGTGTACAACGGTCATCTGCTTTTTTCTTTTTTTTGGCTTCTTGTAAAAGAATTTCTCTAATTATATGTTTCATGTATTTTTAAATTTTAAACTACCAGAACTTGCACGACCAATAGCCCGCAGAGGCTCTATCTTTTTTTTCGGAACATTTATGTCTAGCTCTAAAAGATTTTCTTCTTGCTGGATTTGATTTTTTAATTCTCATATTGGGGTCACCAAAATTAACTTTCACCACATTTCCTGAAGCGTTTTTAACACATACGGAACGTTTTTTAGGACCATCAGGTGTTGACCACGGTTTACTTAAAGCTCTGTTGGCACAAGCACCTTTACCTTTAGCCTCGTTCAACGGTAATAATTCGGTAAAACCAAATTCATCTATATCAATAATTCTGTCAGAATTTTCTCTTAGGTAAGCCTCCAACTGTGGTTCCATGACCATTTCATCTTCTTCATGATAATCATCGCCGTCACCTTTAATTTCATTCATTAAAAAATCAAATACCTGATCCATATTATTTTTTGCTTCTGCAATATGGTCTTGTGCCCAATCATGACCGTTTTCTAGAATCCCTTCGATTTGGTTTTCATCAAATTCTAAAAGGTATTCACATTGTCTTTTAATTTGTTGTAAATTTGAAAAAAACATATAACGATTACCATTATTTTCGTGGTCTTCAGTTTCTTTTATAATCTTTTTAACCAACATTTCAAGATCACTCTCATTTAATCTAATTTTTTTTTCCATAATTAATTTGATTTTTTAATAAATATCTCTTAAAAGTAATAATGTTGTAATATTTATACAATATGAGTAATATTTCTAAGTCATCATTAAATTTATTAATGGAAGAAGTTTATCTAAAGGGTAAACTAAATTCCTTGAATAAAGATATAATTAACGAAAATTTTAAAATGGGTATTAACCCAGTTTTAAAAGAAGTTATGTCACAATTAAAGGCTAACTTTAATTTTATTATGACATATGGTGTTGGTATATCTGGTTTTATTGGCCCAGTAAAATCTTTATTACAAAATAAAGGTTTACAGGTTACTGATTATGACGTAACACTTTTGATTATCGTGGCAATTTATATTTTGTTATCAAAACCAAAAGAAGAAATTGATGAGGTTGTTGAAAAATTAAAAGAAAGTGGTCTTGAGAAAGAAATAAGTCCTGTTTTAAATTTTATCTCAAAAACAGTTAGTTTTTTTAAAATTTTTGGTTCTAAATTTGGTTATGCTATTAACAGTTTATTGGATATTTTAAGTTTTACTTTTTTATCAGCCCCTGTTTTAGATTTTATTAAAAATGTTACTTTAGAAAAAAATTTTAATATAAACAATGTTCAAGAACTTTTGGCTGGCGTTTTATTGGCTATTAGTAGTCATGGTTTAAAAAGTTTGATTAATAAAAAAATAACAAAAGAAAACAACTTAAAAGAATCCCCGTTATTAACTGAAGGTAAATTTGATTTTTTAGAAAATGAAAGTTTGGTGGGTTTAAAATTTTATAACCCAGAAGAATTTGCTGAAAGTGGTATTTACTACACAATTTGGGACCAGGATTCTTCGGTTAATAGTATTGATATTGAATGGGAAGATGAAGATGACCTATCTGAAGACGGCGACTTTATGACAGATTATTCTACATTACCTATATCAGGTTTTATTGAAAATTTAAATAAGGGGTTTTTTGTTTTAAAAGATTTTGGGGAATCTTTGGGTTTACCTGACCCTTATGATATTATAAGTGGTTTAAATGAATCGGTTGAGTTTGAAAACCCTGAAGATTATTTATATTCCGTTTTTTATTATGTTAATAACCCAGAAGAAGATTATTACATAGAATCATTTAGAAACGAAGATGGTTATGATGATTTTTGTGTTTCTTGGGTGACCAATAAAGGTGATAGGCATAGTTGTGGTTTTTATTTTACCGATTTTTTGTCACAGTTAAAAAGGGGTGAAATTAAATTAAAACAAATTGGTAAGTATAAAACTGACGTTTTAAATATGTTAGATAAAATAAATGAATCTATTGATAACTTTAATTGGATCGAAGATATTAGACAATTTACCCCTGCTGAAGAATTTTTATATGATTTAATGTCAAATTTAAAAATGATGGAATCAAAAAAACGGAGAAATTGGATGTCATACAAGGATGAAAATGGAAAAATTTTAATGGCAGATGATATTAATACCGGTGATAAAAACCCTGTTTTACTTGTTGATTATTACCAAATTTGGGAAAAATTAGAGGGTTATGGTTTAAAAACAGAAGATATTAAGGCTTTATGCGTACGTATGTTGGAGATGACCCATAAACGAAAGGTATTGACAGCCGAGGCATCAACTCATTTGGCCTTACAATAGGTTGGAGATGACCCATAAACGAAAGGTATTGACAGCACATCTTCGATGGCAAATGCCTGCTGGTTAGTTGGAGATGACCCATAAACGAAAGGTATTGACAGCTGATTTTGCAGTTTTAATTAAGTTGTAAATGTTGGAGATGACCCATAAACGAAAGGTATTGACAGCTGGTGCGATTGGCGACAGAAGTAAAGAATTGCTGGAGATGACCCATAAACGAAAGGTATCTTAGGCTTTTTTAACAACGTCTTTCACAAAAGAACGTAGTTTACCGTCCTCCATTACAATTTCAAAAATAGGTACCATATCTGGATACATACTTTTTAATGTTTCATCAGGAATCATATGACTTTCAACTTCATACATATCCATGACACGACCCTTTATTGGTGGGTTAAAGCTGGTAATTAAAACATTATCGTTAATTCTAAAATTATCAATTAATACTTTTCTCATTTTTTGGAAATTTTTTCTTCGTCATCAAAAAAAACTTTTGACATCCGTAATTCGGTAAACCCTCCTTCAAAATTAAGTAAAAAACCATCGTAGTAAACCTCAGAGATTAAATCATTTAGTATAATTTCTTCTTTTTCGTTATGAATAACTTTTTTAATAAATTTAAATTTATTAAAATCAAAAGGTTCTTCAGTTATAAAAATAACATCCATGAATAAACCTTCTAACTGTTGTATTGAAGTTAATACAATGTCAGAGGTTACTGGGTAACCATAACCTTCTTCTTCTATTAATTCGACATCACTAAAAGTAAAACCTTCTAAACAACTTAAAGGGATATTAATTATTTCTTTACCGTTTAATTCAATAATAACATCACCTTTTTTAATACCAAAATCGTGAAAATCTTTTTTAAAGTCCCAAAATTTTTTTATTTTTTTATTAAAATCTTTAATCCAAACATCATTCAGACTATTTGATTTTTCTATGTTATTATAAACTTTTTTGGTAACCACTCCTCTTGCTACATCATATCCTTCTGGTCCTAGAAGTTTTATTCTTACAATATCCATAATAAAAAAAATTAATTTAAAATTGTTATTTTAAACAGCAATCTTTTAATAAATATCTTTCAATAGTTTATAATTACTTATTTTATGTTTTTTAAAGCAAAGTTTATTTTTTAATAATATTCATATATTTATAGCATATGTTAAAAGTTAAAGTTACCGGGAAAATAGAAGGAGCTATCAAAGCTTTACTTTCAAAAGTTATCAAGACTCGTCAAATGCGAGAACTTAACGAAAGAAGGGAATATACAAAAGACTCTGTGAAACGTAGAAAAGAAATTAAAAAAGCAGTTTACGCCGAAAAGAAATTTAAACAAAAAGATTAGTTATTGTATTCTTTGCATAAAAACTTTTTTATTACTTCCAACATTCATTATATCAACAAAGGTTGCGTTATTTATTACACCATCAGTTATAAAACTTGCCTGAACTTGACCGCTCCAATCACCACTACCACCAAGAGTCGGTAAACTATACAAAGATAGGTTTTTAGTATTATTACCAACAATACTTGATAGACTGTAATTTTTGGGGTTAGAACCGTTCCAGGTATATTGTGTTTCAGATATAAATTCTAATGTATCATTGGCTATAACGTCGAAGGTTAAATTATCAAAATAATTGGTTAAAACCCAAACACTGTTACTTAAAGTGGGTGGTGGTGTTGAATTTAAGTCAACAACACCATTATATGTGTATCCATAAGGAACTGCTGGTTCTGTTGGTGTTACACCAGTGTTTGAACGAAATGTTACTATTGTATAAAAATTATAGTTATCAAGACTATCGTTTCCATAATTCTCGTTAATTTTAAACGACATATAACCATCAGAACCTGAGATAATTTCAATAACCCTTGAACTACCATTCTCTAAACCAATAACCCTTATAAACCTACCATCATCACTAACGGTATAATCGTATCTTAAATTATTGTTTAAAGTAAAAACTTTAGTGGTATTAAATTCCCAGGTAGTTCCGTTTTCTATAATGTTATCTATCGCCAAAAATGACGGACTAAAAATATCTAAATTACTTTCAACTTTGGTACCACCAAAATGGTCATAATAGGCAAAAGTATTTTTAGCCATGTTTTCAACAAAAACTTTTGCACTATAAAGTGTCCAGACCGTGTTAATCGGGTTCGGTGATTTTTCATCATAGACTGCATGAAAGTTACTTGGTATTACTTCTTCTTTTTTACATGAAAAAAGAAGTATAGTAACTAAAAATAAACTAAATAAACTTTGGAATGTAAAACGGGTTTTCATTTTTTATTCTATGATTTTTTGGTAAACAATAAGTATTTAAATACGAGACCAACTCGTTAACTATTTTAACATTTTTTTCTTTAGGTTGTAAATTACCTTTTTCAGGATAACAACCAGAGTGTTGTCTGGTTTTAAATACAAAATTAATTTTTGGTAAAGTTTCAACTACACCGTCTTCAAATATTACAACACATTTATCCGTAAAACTTTGTGGTTGATAAACCTCTACTATGTTTTTTCTTTTATTGTCACGCCAACCAGAATTCATGGGTATACCGATTTCAGCAGTAGAACCTACACCATCGATTTCAATATGAAAAATTCTTGAAGCACCAGATTCAATTTGTCCACTATAACCACCAACACAATGGCCCATTTTTTTACCTTCTTCTCTTAAAGTAATAGCGGTAACCAACTCTTTAACGTTATTTTTATATTTAAAATTAGAAAGGTCAACCGTTTTTATTAACTCTTTACTACCGATTTCCTTTTCCTTATTAAAAATTTTTTTAATAAAATCAAAACTTAATTCACCGTTGAAGACGGTTTTATAGGTTGACCATTTTAAACTTTCCAAAGAACCAATAAACCAATCACCTTCTTTTTTGGTTAAACTTTTTATATACCGAATAACTTTATATGTCTCCTCCAGTGTGTTGGTATTTTTTAAAATTTTTCGTATTGCATAATGTTCACGACAAAAGTTATCGATATAATCAACATGTCGAATGGTGAAATTACATTTATGGTAGTTTTTTTTGGCCATCAACATCTCATACGTAAAACGTGTTGAATTATAAACTGGTTTTATTTCATATTCGTTTTCTTTTAACCAAATTTTATGTTCCCAAGTATCTTCGTCTGATGTTTTGTTTAATAAAACATTTTTATAAAATATTTTATTGATTTTATCTTGTTCACCTTTTTTTCTATAACTAAAAAGTAAATCCCAAATTCTTTTTAACTGTGACATTGAATGGAATCGTTCCAAAATGTCAAAATCTAAAACTTCATCGTATGACCATAAATTTTTTGGTATCTTAATACCTGCTTTTAATTTTTGACCAAAGTCCTCGCCTTTTGCTTCACGAAGAATAAAATAATCTTCAATTTTGTTTTTAAACTTATCGTATTTTGCCTTTGTTTCAGGTCCTATAATTTTGGTAATGTTTCTATTGTTAAAACGTTTTGACGCAACCGTCAAGAAACGCATTTCATGTTTTACATCACAATAACAATTTAAATCACTAATTTTTTTAAATAAACGAATGCTTGTTTGTATTGGTGAGCAAGGGTTAGTAACTTTAAGTTGTTTTGTTTCTAAGTAGTCCACAAACTCTGGTGTATAAACAATCTTTTTGTTTAACAAATCCAAACCAGCTTTACAACAATTCAAATCGAAACCTTCTATGATAACATAATGTTCACTTTTCTTGTTATAATTTTTTTGATTAAATTCTTGATATAAATAATTAATATTGTTTATAATACCTTTTCGTGAATGGTTTAAAACTCGCATTCTTGAACCACTTTCAGAAAGAAAAATACGACCGTATTGGTCATCAATAATTTCTAAACCGTCCTCGGTAATAAAAGTTGTTGGGTACCATTCAGAACTTACCGGTTTACACTCATCAAAAACACCACTAGAAGTTTCTTTTTTAACCTCTTCTTTAACTCTACGGTAAACATCAATATCATTGATAACCGGTTTTCCACCGTGAGCCATTGAAATTAGAATATTGGAAATAGAACCACCAGCAATAAAATCTGTGGCTTCTATTTTTTCGAGGTCAACATATTGTTTTAAAGTTTCAACAACGTTATCGTAAGTTTCTTTGGAATCTAAAAATTGTTTCATTTTATTTTTTTATGAATGATTTGATTGTACAAATATAAGAAACTTTTTGATTAAAAACAATAAAAAAAGCCCCTGATTTCTCAGAGGCTTTTTAATTTAAGGCCGAGGTCCATTCACCTCGAACTCCACCACATTATTTTTTTAATACGTGAAATAATGAAAACACCAGGGTGGAGGTGGAGGTAGTCGAAACCTCGTCTTGTTCTACTTTAATAAAGTCTTCTACATGTTTAGGTTAAAGTTTTCTAACTTTCCAAAAATATTCAGTTCCCTTATTGTACAGTTCGGTTTACTAACAACTTTACCTCTGTTATTCACTTTACTCAGAGGTGTGAATAACACCCGATTCGGACTTCTGTTCCTAGGTTATATGTCTACCGACCCGACGTAGTTTCTTAATCTAATTAAGCTACTACTTCTGCACCTTCAGTAACAAAGTTACCTACAGTTGCGTTTGTGAATACATCACCGTTTGAAGTTTTGAAAGTTGGTTTTTACGAGCCCCCTAACAACTCTCGACATGCTTTTACGTCATCAAACTTAGCCAATCAATTCCTGTCACCCCCATAATTTCAAAGAACAATACAAATATAAGAAACTTTTTTTAAGTAGTCAAATTAAAGACTACCTAAAGATGCTGCTTGTCTTTGTACCTTAACCATTTCTTCTTTTAACTGTTTTACTTTTTTATGATCTTCAGTTGTTAAATTAAAATTAGATTCGATTAAACTTACCTCTCTTGTTAACTTGTCGTGTTCTGTTAATAAAGCATCAAATGCTTTTGCTTTTTGTTCTGTGTTCATATTATGTTTTTATATAAATATACCCTTATATTTATTATTATGAAGGTTATACTAAAAGAAAAAGAACAAGAGTTATTAAATGAGTGTAAAAAAATTTTAAAAGCAAACCCAAATCTTAAAAAAAGAAAAATAAATATGAATGATTTGGAAAAAAGGCTTTATTATTTAAAGGTTTGGGCCGAAACCGAATCACAACCTTTACATACTTTAAAAAATTATGAAAAACGATGTTTTAGGTGTTTTCGTGGGGTCCATTTAGACCACATATACCCAATATCTGCCGGTTTTTACAATAAAATAGCACCAGAAAAAATAGGTAGTCTTACTAATTTACGTTTTATACCGATAAAAGATAACATGAGAAAGGGTGGTAAAATAACCAACGAATCTAAAAAAGTATTAAAAAAATTAATTAAAAAAAATAAAAAATAAATACTGTAAAAGGTGTTTTGAAGGTTATAGGTGATATTTATTAAAATGGAGAAAAAAATAATAAAAATATACGGTATAACCGACTATAACAATAATGTTAGATATGTTGGCAAAACATCTAGAAATCTAGAATTAAGGTTAAAAGAACACATAAAGGATACTAAAAGAATTTATAAATATTATTGGTTAAAAAAGTTAAACAATAATGTTGAGATATTTTTAATAGATGAAGTTTTAGAAGAGTATTCTAATTATTGGGAAATTTTTTACATACAACTGTTTAAAAATTGGGGGTTTAATTTACTTAACCTTACAGAAGGTGGGGATGGTGGTAAGGGTTTTAAACATAGTGATGAAGTTAAAAAAATTATTTCAGAACATAGTAAAAAACAAGTTTTTACTGATGAACGTAAATTAAAAATTTCACTAAGTAAGTTAGGTAAAAAATGTCCAAAATGTGGAAGAAAAGGTCACAAACATTCGGAAGAAACCAAAAAAAAGATTGGTGAAAAATCTAAGGGCAGAACATGGGTGATGTCGGAAGAGTCTAAAAAGAAACTCAGTGAAAGACAGAAGGGTAAAATAGTATCAGAAGAAATGAAAAAAAAAATATCTAATACATTAAAAGGAAGAAAACCTTCTAAAGAATTAATCGATAAATCTATAGTCAATAGAAAAATTAAAGCATTAGAAAGAGGTTTTTTCCATAGTGAGGAATCTAAAATGAAAATTAAAAAATCAAATCAAGGTCATGTTGTAACAGAATCTACCAGAAAAAAAATAAGTGATTCTTGCACTAAACACACTTTTGAAATTTTTCAAGAAATTTTAAAATTAAAATCAGAAGGTTTTAATAACAAAAAAATTTCTGAAAATTTAAAAATACCTCTTTATTCTATAAGTTATATTATAAAAAAATTTAAAAATATAAATTAACTGAGGCCTCACACAGAGTCCTCAGAAAATTAAAAAGAAGAATTTAATTATTCACCGTGATGACCAATATTAGAAACCTCTTTTTTGGTCATTATGTTTTTAATCTCACCATAAGAAATGGGTCGATAATCAATACAGTTACAACCAACATCGAGTACTTTTCGTTTGTAATAGTCTTGGTTTGACTTCATTAAACTGCCGTGGCAGTGGCCATGTATCATCCAGCTTCCGTGGTGTTCCCTATTCCAACTTAATATTGGGTAGTGTGACATAACTATTTGTTGATACCCCTGGGAACCCCTTGCTTTTTTATTATCTTCGTCTTTAACAAAAATTTCTGTTCCATACTCATGAACGTTTTCCCAGCGACCAAGTTTAACAATATCCTTCATGTTATCATGGTTGCCCATGATGTAACTGATTTTACCGTTAATAGCGTTAACAAACCATTTTGCTGTATCACTACGACCAAAACTTAAATCACCTAGATAATAAACAATATCTTCTGGTTGAACAACTTCGTTCCACCTTTTAATAAGGTCAACGTGCATTTCCTCAAGGTCTGAATAAGGTCTGTTATCATATTTTATGATATTTTTGTGGCTTATGTGAAGATCACTTATGAAAAATATATTTTGTGTATCGTATCTCATATTGAATAGGTAGTTTTATGTTTTGTTTTTCTGGAATAATCTTTAACTGACTTATGGGTTTGGCTTTTTGAACGATTATAAAAACCAGAGTCAATCATTTGTTGTCTTTGAACGGCTTTATTTGCCTTTCTTAAAGTTTCTTTTTTAATGACTATCTTTATTGTTTTCATACAACAAAGATAATCACAGATTAAACGATGGCAAAATTACTGTCTACTTTTTTTAAAGTTCTCCAAGTAAGAAACTATATTTTTTTTCCCAACAGGATTTGCCGAATGTACTTTGTAATTCGGTATTTTTAAATTATTGTCCTGACAGTACTCGCAAAGCCATTTTGCTGCATCATACCCAGTTTTTTCGTTAAAAACAGTTTCATTAGGGTCAGGTGGGTTATCGTGT
>Ga0247842_10001923_pt1 | contig 32592 bp, 33 predicted proteins | sample LaCruzMarch2015__3_FD_192411 | JGI IMG/M metagenome (GOLD analysis project Ga0247842, IMG submission 192411) | Freshwater microbial communities from meromictic Lake La Cruz, Castile-La Mancha, Spain - LaCruzMarch2015_19m | ecosystem: Environmental > Aquatic > Freshwater > Lake | place: Spain...
TCTAATGTTGTTTAAAGTGATGTTTTTTCCGGAGAAAGCGTGGCTGATGGACTAGCTGTTGGAGCAGATATTGTTTTTTCAACCACAGCCGATTTAACATGATCAGGTTTAGATGCGGAGGAAAAACAGCTCCAGACTTCATCATAAACGCAACTGGAGCATCAGGACCAACCCCTTCAACATTTGCAGGAAGCGAATCAGGGACAGTAATTACTTTCACAACTCCAACATTAGGCTACAATATTGACGAAACAACAATTGCAGGCTACACAAAAACAATCGGAGCAAATTGTTCAGGAACCCTAAATTGGGGAGATGACAAAACCTGCACAATTACCAATGACGATAAAGCACCCATATTGCATTTAAGAAAAATGCTTACAAATGACAACGGAGGCACTAAAACTCTCGCTGATTTTACCCTTTATGCTAATGGAACGGGATCAAATGATATATCGGGAACAAGTCCTGTTGACTCAGGTGCCACCTTAAAAGCCGACACTTTTACCTTGAGTGAAACAAATGTCTCGGGATACAGCAGATCTGCATGGGAATGTGTTGGCGGAACTCATGCAAGCGGTAGCTCCAGTATTTCTCTTGGAATAGGCGAAGAAGCAACTTGCACGATAACCAACAACGATATTCAACCAAAACTTACTATCACCAAAATTGTTGTCGGAGATTCCACGCCTGTTTCTTCATTTACCCTCAATGTTGGAGCCACAACTGTTGAGAGTGGTGTTCAAAATGGATTTAATGCCGGGAATTACATCGTTTCCGAATCTGCTGTAACACTCTCCAATTACAACACGGTAATTAGTGGCAATTGCGCCCCCAACGGCTCAATTACATTAAATCCTGGAGATGTTAAAGCCTGCACTATAACCAATACTGCTTACGGTTCAGTTTTGATAACTAAAGACGTGGTTCCAAATGATTCTACTGTTTGGGATTTCACTTTAAATGGAACTGGAGGAAATTATTCAAAAAATGATTTAGCTGACGGTCAATCACATAACTTTACGCATCTAATTCCAGGTTCATACAATCTCACTGAAGTTTCAGATCCAAATTACACTACAAATATCGTTTGCAACAATGTAGCAGGCGCTCCCGGTTCTAACGGTTATCTAATAAGTGTTGCTGCAGGACAAAATGTTCAATGTACAATTACCAATACCAGAAATACAGGAACAATTGAACTTAAGAAAGCTTGGTCGGGAACAGCCGGACAAACAACCTTGAACATCGGAACAACTGCAAACGGAAGCGAAGTTGATTTCCAGCAAACAGGACCTAATGGAGGAAACCCATTAACAACTGGGCAAAATTCGGTTATTACAAATACATATTACTTGTCTGAAACAGGCGGACTTACAGATTACACATCGTCTCCGCTTTCCTGCTATAACGATATTAACAATAATGGCACGAATGAATCTGAACCAAATGTAAATGTAGGCACATCCAATAGTGTGTCCGTTGCCAAAGATCAGCATGTAGTTTGCGCATTTACCAATACTAGAAAAACTGGACAAATAACATTCGTCAAAACAGTAGATCAGGGACCAAAACAAGCAAGCGATTGGTGGTTTGAAGTTTATAATTCAAATGGCGGATTAGTTGGCGATACGTACAGAAGTGGAAATAGCTACACTTTTGATACAGGCAGCTATAATGTTCAGGAACCAACTCTTGAAGGATACAGCTTTGATTCAGCTTCAGGAATATGTTCATATAGCCCAACTAATGGAAAAGTTTCGATGAATGTAACTACCAGCGGCGGAACCTGCACTTTTGCCAACAAAAGAGATCTAGGATTAGTCAAAGTAAATAAAAGAATTGACCTAGATGGAAATGGAGTTTGGAATAATACGGGAGATGAAAACAGCAACACATACGCAAATAATAATGGCTTTAGCTGGTCATTAGATGGAGGACCGCGAATATTCGGAAACCCTATAAATAACCTCCCAACAACATTATCCAACTACTATCACACCTTTACTGAAAATATGCCTTATGGATATCATTTTGTTAGCTGGTATAAAAACGGAGAAGCAGGAAGATCCTGCACAAACCCAAATGGAACCATATTGCCTGACAGAATTCAAGTAAATAAAAACCAAACCACAGAAATTACCCTCTGCAATGCCAGAGATATGGGTAGACTGAAAATTATAAAATCCGTAAATCCTGACGACTCACAAGACTTTGACTTCTCAGGCACAAACGGAATAGCAAGCTTCATTCTGGATGACGACGGAAACAATAGCAACACTTATAAAAATTATAAAGAATTAACCTTAAAGACAGGTACTTATCAAATAACCGAAGGCCCTGAAACAGGATGGAGCCTGGATGATATAAATTGCGTAACTGAAGGGCAATGGGGAGATACCGGCTCTACCTTAACAGTAGATGTTGAAAAAGACAAGGAAGCGGTCTGTACATTTACTAACAAACGTGATACAGGAACAATAATCATAAGCAAGAATTCAATAAATGACAGTGAAGACAACTTCTATTTTGACTCTAATTTCCCTTCAGGTAATTTCGAGCTTGAAGATGACGGCAATAGCGGAAATGGTGAAACAGTGGAAACACGGACATTCACAATCCCAACAGGCTCATATTGGACTGATGAAAGAGACAGAGATGGATGGAAGCTGACAAATATAGTCTGCACCGGAGATGATCATGGAAATATTAACATCGGAACAGGAAAAGTTGACTTTGATTTGGATAAAAACGAAACAATTTCCTGCACTTATACCAACACCAAGCTTGGTTCAATAACTCTTGCCAAAGACACTAATCCTGATCAGGGCGGAGATGAAGATCATAGAACTCACTTTGACTATTCAGGATCATTGGGCGATGGTTCGCTTTATGACGAAGATACGGACACATTTAGCAATAAATTGCCCGGATCATACACGATTACCGAAGCGCAAGAAAACGGCTGGTATCTAAACAGCATTGTCTGCAATCCTGAAGCTTCAGTTAACGTAAGTGCTCCAAGTAGATCCGTAACAATTACCCTAAGACCTGGAGAAAATGTAACTTGCAAATTCGTTAACGATCAAAAAGGCAAAATTGAAGCCAAAAAGTTTGAAGACGATAATGCCAATGGCAGCAAAGACAGCGGAGAGAGCTGGCTGGAAGACTGGGACATGAAACTCTACAATGGCTTTAACTGCAGCGGATCAAGCATTGATGACGAAGATACCAATCACGATGGTATCGCAACCTTCTACAACTTAATGCCAGGAAGCTACTCCGTAAATGAAGTTCTAAAATCAGGCTGGGAACAAACTGCTGGGGCAACTTGCCAGAACGTAACAATCGGCGTGGGAGAAACCAAATATGCAACTTTTGGGAACTTTAGATTTGGCTCAATCTCCGGACACAAATATAATGACAAAAACGGAGACGGAGATAGAGACGGAGGAGAAAACTACCTAAGAGACTGGAAGATTTATCTGGATACAAATAGCAACGGTCAATATGATACAGGAGAACCTTATGATATGACAGATCATGATGGAATATATTCATTTAATAATCTTCATGCCGGAAATTACACTATCAGAGAAGTTTTGCAACCCGGATGGGAACAAACAGACCCATCAAACGGACATTACCATGTAACAATAAACTCAGGTGATAATTACAATAGCAAGGACTTTGGAAATAGAGAATTGGGATCAATCAAAGTCTGTAAGATAATTCTTGATCCGGACAGAAATGTCGTAAATGGTTCCGATGTGCCAAATTCAGTCTTTACGATCAATTGGGATCACAGGATCGGACAAACTCAATTTACATCAGGATATACATATACAGATGACTTGCTAGCTGATGTGCCGGGAGATGATGCAATCTGCACAATTTACAACAACTTACCTCAAGAGAACTATCATTATTCACAGGAAAGCTTGCCAAGCGGATGGGAAACTCCAAAGTATAATGATCAATATAGCGCAAGCATTAATGACATCAATGATTTCTACGCCTATGGACAGAACACTGATTCAAACGGAGACATTAATTTAGCTCTTGCAGACCCCGGAAAAGACAGAACTTTGGTAATACTCAATCAATACAAGAAGGGTTCAATTACGGGCTACAAATGGAATGATATAAATTCAAGCAGAGAAAAAGACTGCGCGTCTAATGGAAATGAGATATTCGCCGGCTTATATGCTGTTCTTGATATAGAAGTTGATAATAGGGAGTGTCAAATGGAGCCCATTCTTTCAGGCTGGACAATAAATCTGTACACCGGAGATGGCGGACTAGGGCAAATAATTGACACTGATATTACCGATGGTAACGGAAATTATTCCTTCAATGTTAAACCCGGAAATTACTGGATCTGCGAAGAACTGCAAAACGGTTGGGAACAAACATATCCCAACTTTGACTCCCGCAATGGAACCTGCTGGAGCATAACTGTCGGATCCGGTGAAAACTTAACTGATAAAAATTTTGGAAACCATAATCTGATTCCATTACTAAGGATTGCCAAAGCAAACAATGCAATCGGAAACAAATCTCCAGGAGACACAGTAGGATACACCATAACTATCAATAATGACGCAAACGCAGGCGATGCAAATAATGTGCTCGTAACTGACCTCTTACCAAAAGGATTTGCCTTTAATTCCGGCTCCTGGAAAGTAGTTTCAAGTGACATATCAAGAGGAACAAGCGGAGATATTTCAAGTTTATTAACCGCACCAACGTATCATTCACCCGGAGCATGGACTTTGGGAACCTTAAAAACAGGAGAAACTCTTACACTAACTTACACAGCAAATATTGACGGCGGGAAACAAGCAGGACTTTATAAAGATGTCGCATGGGCACAAGGCAATCCGGTAAGTGACTCTTCAAATCAAATATTGGCACTCGCTCTACCTGAGGGATATGTAGACACCAACTTTGTCGGAACAGACGTAACCATTGCAAAGGGAGGATACGGAGGACCTGAATACAAATCACTCACAACACAAGATGTCCTAGGAGCATCTACAAGCGAATTGCCCTCTACCGGAGAGAGCACGCTTTGGGTTATAATAGCAACCCTAACACTTACATTAGGAACAGGAACATTGATCACAGGACTAAAATTAAAGAAAAGATATGAATAAATTAATAACAAAAATATTTTTAGGAGTTTTCACAGTATTCCTTATTACGGGAACAGCCTTTGCTGCAAATTCTACGTCTATAAGGTTACAGCAGCCGGATAGTCCTACAAATAACAGCCAATTTAATATAACCTTTGTTGTTCTGGATACAAACGCAAGTCAGCCTGTAAGCGTTCAATGCTATAAAAAAGGCCCAACTGATGCTGGATATGTAGCCTTTGGTTCGGTAATTAATCTTACGAATGGCGGAAATACTGACAACTGTCAAGTTGACGGAATAATGAATCAGGGATCAGGCACTTATAATTTTGAGGCAATTGCGACAGGCTCAACAACACCAACAAGCAACGTAGTCAGCGTTAATTTTAATAATTCTGAAGGTCCAGGGGCACCGGAAAATTACAATAAAACGAAACCTGACAACTGCACTTACAAAATAACGTTTAAGACTGCAAATGACAGCGGAAAAACAGTAAAAGTAAGCTTATATCGATCTAGCGATACGGCCTTTAATGTTGACTCCGGACATCAGGTAAATTCTATTAACATCGGATCCGATACTGATAGCTCTATGACCGACAATATTTCACCGAATTGCGATACGAATTATTATTATGCAATCCGCGCCTTTGATATTTATGGAAACGGTTCGGATGTAAGAGGAGATTCTAATACAACAACCACTACAGTTAACACAACAACCACCACATCTACCGAGCAGGGTGCAATTCCAGTTGCAGGACAGGGCGGAAGTGTTTTGGGAGAAAAAACAGGAACTGCCACGGAAGCAGCAAAGGAAGTACTAGGAGAAACTAAAGCAATTGAAACGGTAGCTTTACCGAATTCAGCTTCAAGTGCGACAAGTTGGATAATGTCTCATAAAAAGATCTCACTTTTAATATTAATCATCATTGCCGGTACTGCTTTCAGTCTTTACCGCAGATTTCAAAAAAGAGTAAAATAAGCTAGTGAAAAAAATTCCTCAGATATTAATTGCTATCGGAATATTTCTTATTATCATTTCTTTAGCATTATTTGTCATAATTTTTTTACCTGTTGCGAACGTAGAAATAAATTATAATCTGAATAAGGCAAAAGTTGTTAAAGAAATAATACCCGCTGACAAAGATTTCGGAATTGTAATACCCAAAATTAGAGCCACCGCAAAAATTATTGCTCAAGTTGATCCAAACGATTCATATATCTATCAATTGGCTTTAACTAAAGGAGTTGCACAAGCAAAGGGCACGGCTTTACCTGATCAAACCGGAAATATGTTTTTATTTTCCCATTCGTCCGTAAATTTATTAGAGGCAACGAGATATAATTCTGTTTTTTTCTTGCTGTCTAAACTTGTAAAAAATGATGAAATAGATATTTACTACAAAAGATTAAAATATAAATACCAGGTAACTGAGATAAAAACTGTTGACGCAAAAGATGTTTCTTATTTAAATCCTAATTCTGAAAAAAAAACTTTAACCCTTATGACCTGCTGGCCTGCAGGCACAACGTATAAGCGACTATTGGTAATCGCAAAACTGATATAATCAGCTTCATGAAGCAAATTATTCTCGCATCCGCATCTCCACGCAGAAAGGAATTGCTGGAAAAAGCAGGAATTAAATTTACGGTTGCAGAAAGCAAACTCAAAGAATATTTTGATCTCAAACTTAAATCCCGTAAATTAGTCGAAAAATTATCTCTGGAAAAAGCAAAAGCTGTTTGCAAAAAAAATAATAAATCAATAGTAATCGCTGCAGATACATTGGTTGAGTGCAGAGGAAAAATTCTCGGAAAACCCAAAAATGAAGAAGATGCCAAAAAAATGCTTGGATTTCTTAACGGAAAAATGCATTATGTCATTACGGGTTTTACTATTTACGATACGCAAAAAAATAAATTTATAACTAAATCTGTAGCAAGTAAAGTTTACTTTAATAAAATTTCAAAAAAAGAAATAGACGATTATGTAGATCTAAAAAAACCTTTTGACAAAGCAGGGGCTTATGGCATACAAGAATTGCCAAAAGAATTTATAAAAAATATTGAAGGGGATTACACCAACATCATCGGCCTTCCGATTAACGCTTTACTGAAGGAATTAAAAAAGCTCGGAGCGTAAATGCCTCAAACAATCAGTCTTTTCTCAGTATATTTGCTATAATTTAGCTATTGCGCCCGTAGCTCAGCGGATTAGAGCATCTCGCTTCGGACGAGAGGGTCGGGGGTTCAATTCCCTCCGGGCGCGCTTAAGATGATAAAAATCCTCAAAAAATACAAACATGAATTTGTTCTTGGAATTTTAATTTGTATTTATATTGCTTATTTCACAACTGCCAGTTTTCTTAGGTACGATAATTTTTACACCGGCCGTTTTGATCTGGGCAACATGGACCAAACCGTCTGGAATACAATCAATGGCAGAATTTTCCAAACATCAAATGACAGCGGAGTGATAATTTCCAGACTTTCAGCACATGCAGACTTTATCCTAATTTTAATATCTCCATTTTATCTTTTATGGTCTAATCCGAAAACTTTATTGTTAATTCAAACCGTTGTCCTGGCGCTTGGGACCATTTTTGTTTTTTTAATAGCCAAAGAGATTCTTAAAAATAAAAATTTTGCTTTAATTTTCGGATTCTTATTTCTCATGAATCCTCCAATGCAATATACCAATTTGTATGATTTCCACGCGGTAACTTTGGCAACCACTTTACTTTTAGCTTCTTTTTATTTTTTAATAAAACAAAAATATTTTTTACTTACTATTTTTCTAATCTTATCGGGTATTACCAAAGAACAAGTCTGGGTTATAACTTCTGTTTTTGGTTTTCCTTTATTATTTCAAAAAATAAAAAAGGTAAAATTTTTAGGAATCGGAATAATTGTTTTTTCTTTAGGTCTTTTTTACTACTTAGTGTCAATTGCCATCCCTCAAAGCTTAAGAGGTCAGCATTTTGCCCTTGCTTTTTATTCTGATTTTGGAAATTCTCCGGCACAAATCATTAAAAACGTGCTTCTTTCTCCTCAAAAAACTATTGCGATTTTCCTTGAGGCTAGCCGTTTGGAATATATAAAACAGCTTTTTATGCCGCTGGGATTTATTTCGATTTTTTCTCCAGCGCTACTAATATTTGCTGTGCCGGATTTGCTTCTTAGTCTTCTAAGCAGTAATTTACAATTCCATCAGATTTACTATCAATACAGTGCAACCATTACTCCTTTTATATTTATCTCTTCAATTTTTGCAGTAAAAAATATTACAAAATTATTTTTAAAAATCCCTAAACTTTATATCGGTTTTTATTTGCTGATTTTTACAATTCTATCCAGCTATTTTTTTGGACCATTGCCTGGATCCAAAAATCCTAATCTTGATATGTTTACTAAGCCATATTCAAACAAGGGAATTGTTGAAAATTTTCTTTCAACGATTCCGGAGAAATATTCAGTCGCTGCAACGAATAATTTAGGTGCGCACTTGTCTCACAAACAAAGCGTTGCAACAATTCCTATGGGAATTGATCATGCAGATATTATTTTATTTTTATTAAATGATAGATACGCACAACCATCTTTAGATGCTCAAATAAAAACAGCCAATAACATGAAGTTAGACAAAAATTATATTAAGGTATTTGAAAAAGATGAATTTGTGGTATTTAAAAAGCTTGGAGTTTTGTTGTAATATATAAATATGCCCAATATCTTAAAAGCGGGAGGACAAATAGAGCCCTTCAGTGAAGAAAAATTACGCTTATCTATCGCAAGAGCCGGAATACCGGAAGTATTCCAAAACGAGGTCGTTAGTTACGTAAACAGCAAATTATACGACAACATTCCAACGTCAGAAATTTACAGCTACATCACGGGATTTTTGCAAAAATCTACTTATCCTTTTAGTAATACGAAATATAGTTTGAGACGTTCTATTATGGATCTTGGGCCGACAGGATATCCGTTTGAAGATTACGTTTCGGAAATTTTAAAAATGGAAGGATACGATACTCAAGTCAGGCAAATTTTAAAAGGCAAGTGCGTATCCCACGAAGTAGATATTGTCGCAGAAAAAAATAAACTAAAGTCGATGATTGAATGTAAATTTCACAATAGTCCGGGAACCAGATCGCAAATTCATGTTTCTTTATATACAAAGGCAAGATTTGATGATATTAAAGAAAATAATAATTTTAGTGATGCTTGGCTTGTTACCAACACCAAAATTACTTCGGATGCGCTAAGTTATGCCCTGTGCAGTAATATAAAAGTTATAAGCTGGGACTATCCGGAAAAGGGAAGCTTCAGGGATTTAATCGAAAAATACAAACTCTATCCAATTACGGTTCTTTCAAGCTTAACTCAAAATCAAAAACAACAATTACTGCAAAATCACATAGTTTTAACAACTGATGTTGGCAAAAATCCATCCTGTCTAGACATCTTGGGACTCCCCAATGATAAAAAAAATTCCGTCCTCTCCGAATGTCAACTCATCCATAAATAAAATCAAATTAATTTTTATAATCCATAGGAAGAAAGAGAAGCATTACCTATTCGGGTGCGATGAAGAGACATAATGAAAGAATCGCACTGCCAATGTCCAGGAATCTCTGAAAACGCACCCACAAATCCCTCACTACGCAAAATTGGAATTGCATTCGCACTAATCGCACCATAAGGATAACCGAATAAATCAACACTCTGCCCCGTATGATCTTGCAATTGCTGTTTGCCTGTTTCTATTTCATATTTAATTTTGTCAATTGATCCATGAGTTATTGCGTAATGTGACCAGGTGCGATCAATGACATAAGCTAATCCGCTATGCACCATTTCCTCAAGCTGTCCCCATGACATATAGTCAGCGCCTCCTAAAAGGCCTGTCGGAATCATCAAGCTTGCAGTTATGTGATATTTTTGAAGAATCGGATATGCATACGAATAAATATCACTATATCCGTCATCCATTGTTACAACAATGCTTTTCTGAGGAAGACCTGCATGACTAATTAAGGCATCAGCAAGTTGCTTTGCAGAAATTACCGAGTATCCGCGACTTATAAGATAGCTCATCTGAAGATCAAATTGTCCGCTATCAATAGACAATGCCCTTTGTCCGCGGGCCTGAGCTTCTGCGTCCGGCTGGATATGATGATACATTAGAACCGGAACATTCAAACAATATCCAACCAGAGGAACAGGAGTAGCTGTTGGAATTAAGGTTGGAGATAGAGTAGGCGTTGAAGTCGGAGGAGGGGTTAAGAAAATATTTCCCAAAGATTTTCCGGAAATTAATTTTCCCTCGAAAATTTTTGGATTGACAAAACTTATAACTTTATTAAGATTTGTAAAAAAATAAGAAAATAAAATTAGCGCTATTAATGCGGTTAATATATGAATATTTTTTAAAGATTTTTTATGCTTATTTTTCCTTCTGCTTTTTGGCCTCATAAATTACATTCTTTAAGCCTATCAAGTACCAAGAGAAAAGTAAACTATTGGTTGTAATTTTATGATATAATTAACAGCAAGAGTTCAAAGCCCTTCCGGAGCTTTTGCGAAGGAAGGTTTTTTATTATGAGCGGAATAACACCTAAAAAAATCAGAAATATTGCGGTAATTGCCCATGTTGATCACGGCAAAACTACGCTTGTAGATTTTATGCTTAAACAGTTTGATGCGTTCCGCGCTAACGAGGCCGAAATGAATCAGACAACTATTCTTGATTCAAATCCGTTGGAAAGAGAACGGGGCATTACTATTTTGGCCAAAAATACTGCTATTAATTATAAAGGTTACAAAATTAACATCATTGATACCCCGGGACACGCTGATTTTTCAGGCGAAGTAGAGAGAACTTTGAATATGGCAGACGGAGCATTATTAATTATCGATGCTTTAGAAGGCCCTATGCCTCAAACAAAATTTGTTCTTAAAAAAGCTTTGGAAATGGGATTAAAAGTAATTGTAATTATAAATAAAATAGATAAAAAATTAGCAGATATAGAAGATTCTTTTGAAAAAACAAATGATTTATTTTTGGAATTAGCTACTGATTCAGACCAGTTGAATTTTCCGGTTTTGTACGCAATAGGCAGGGAAGGAAAAGCCGCAATAAAAATGGAAGACGTCCGGACAAGCACAACTTTAGATGCGATTATGCAAACAATTATAAGCCATATTCCTGCACCAACAATTGAAGACGGACCCTTCAAAATGTTGGCAACTGCTCTGGATTTTGACACGCACAAAGGAAAACATGTAATTGGAAAAATAAGAAGCGGAAGCTTGGAAAAAGGGCAACCGGTTCTTTTGATTAATTCTAAAAACGAAAAAATCCTGGCCAAAATAGAAAACATTTTTATAAACCGCGGACTTAAAAAAGATGAAGTTGAAAAAGTAATGGCCGGAGAAATTGTTGACATAACCGGAATCGACAATGTAACCATAGGAGATACCATTACTGACCCCGGCAATCCGGTTGCCTTGCCCCGTATTTTTATCGAAGAACCCACAATTAAAATCGCCCTGTTCGCAAATACAAGTCCATTTGCAGGAAAAGAAGGGAAATATTCCAACTCAAGACAGGTTTATGAAAGACTGGTTAAAGAATTGGAAACAAATATCAGCTTAAAGCTTGAAGTGAGACAGGATAAATTTGTTGTTTCGGGCCGCGGAGAACTACACTTATCAATACTTATTGAAACATTAAGACGCGAAGGATATGAATTTCAAGTTGAAAAACCCGAGGTTATCACGAAAATTATAGATGGAAAAGAAGTGGAGCCGGTTGAAGATTTGATAATAGATATTCCTGATAAATTTCAGGGCATTATAACAAAAGAGCTGGGAGAAAGAAGAGCCAATATGACCAATATGCATGCTGACGGAAAAGGAAATATAAGATTTGAATATAAAATTCCATCCAAAGCGCTTTTGGGAATCAGAAATATTTTACTTACCAATACCAAAGGAACCGCAGTTATAAATACCATGTTTGATAAATACGAACCGATTACTCCGCCGCTTCCGAAAATCAGAAATGGCGTGCTGATAGCCTCCGAATCCGGGACAGCTCTAACTTTCGGTCTTCAAAACGCACAGGGACGGGGAATAACTATTATTGAACCTGGAACTCCTGTATACGAAGGGATGATTATTGGTCTTAATTCCAGAACTGATGATATTGAAATAAATGTTGCGAAAGGAAAACACTTAACCAACATGAGAGCTTCAACTTCAGACATGTCAAGCACCATAACTCCGCCTTTAAAAATGAGCCTTGAACAATACCTTGATTTTCTGGAAGATGATGAGCTTCTGGAAGTAACTCCGAAAAATTTAAGACTCCGCAAGAAATTTCTCTCCAAACTTGATCGGGTAAGAGCCACAAGAGTATAATAACCCTAAATGAATTTGGCGTATAAAATCAGACCCCAAAGCTTGAAGGAATTTTTCGGGCAGGAACATCTGGTCGGTCCTGATAAAATTCTAAGAAAAATGATCGAGGGAAAAACTCTTTCTTCTATGATCTTCTGGGGACCTCCGGGATCAGGCAAAACAACTCTTGCTCAAATCATCTCCAAGACTACTAATTCAGATTTTCATGCTCTTTCTGCGGTCCAAACAGGAAAAGAAGATCTGAAAAAAATCGTAGCCCTTGCCAAAACGAGTAAGCGGAAAACGATTTTATTTATTGATGAAATTCACAGATGGAACAAAGCTCAGCAAGACAGCCTATTGCCTAACGTTGAATCAGGATTGATAACTTTAATCGGAGCGACAACTGAAAACCCTTCTTTTGAAGTCATAAGTCCATTATTATCCAGATGCAGAGTTTTTGTTTTGAAGGGATTAGATGAAAAAAATTTGGAAAAAATTTTAAGCATTGCTTTAAAAGACAAGGAAAAAGGGCTAGGAATTTATAAAAAAACAATCACTAAGGATGCTGAAGAATTATTAATCAGACTTTCAGGTGGTGACGCAAGAATCATGCTAAATGCTATCGAAATGGCTGTTATAAATTTTAAATCCAAAGAAATAACTACTGAAATTGTTAAAGAAGTTTTTCAGACAAGATCTGCAGGTTTGTACGATAAAAAAGCGGATGAACATTACAATATAATCAGCGCTTATATAAAATCTATGCGCGGATCTGATCCTGACGCTGCACTATATTATTTAGCGCGGATGTTGGAGAATGGGGAAAACCCTAAATTTATTGCTAGACGGATGATTATCTTAGCATCCGAAGATATCGGATTGGCAGATAGGGGAGCACTGATTCAGGCGAATGCTGCTTTTGAAGCAGTAGATAAAATCGGCATGCCGGAAGCCCAATTAATTTTGGCTCATGCAACCTTGTATCTAACAACAGCGAAAAAATCACGGACGGTTGCGAATGCTCTGGGAAGAGCAAAGGAAGCAGTTTATGAATTTCCCAATGAGCCGATTCCGCTTCATTTGAGAAATGCTCCGACAAAATTAATGAAAAATCTGGGTTACGCAAAAGATTATACCTGGAGTGATAAATATGTCGGGCCTAAGATAGACATATCTTTTCTTCCGGAAAAATTAAAAAACAGAAAATTCTTCACTCCGGAGGAAATTAAGAAATAACTTGGGGTGGGTGACAAGAATTGAACCCGCAAAGCAAAAATTGGCGAACTACTTTTTCTCTATCTTTAAATTTTTCAAAATTTGTTCAGCCTCTATGGTTCCAAATGTTTCACTCCTAAATCGGTAAACATTCCTTTCGGAATAAGAACTACTTCTCTATCTTTCACTCCATATGTTTCCCCGATCGGAATAATTCCATTATCCTTCAATGCAGTCAAAGATGGAGCATTACACGTATAATGAATGACCCATGACGACCCTACTTCTGATGTTCCACGAGGTCTACTACCAGGATTGTATTGAAAGGTTTCTTCCGCATTACTATATTCCATAATAGTAAATTAAATTATTACAGTAACCTCATAAACATCTTTGGGGTGGGCGACGGGAGTCGAACCCGCAACTTTCAGCTCCACAAGCTGACGCTCTAACCATTGAGCTACGCCCACCATAAATACTTACGCCGAGCAAAACATCGTGCTTGCACCGAGCTGAGCAACAAGCTCAGCGAGGTGCCCCCGGAGGGAATCGAACCCCCAACCTTGTCGTTAGAACCGACCTGCTCTATCCGTTGAGCTACGAGGGCAGTTAAATGTATCTTACAGTATTTCAGCATACATTGTAAATAAATTCCCTAATTCCTAACTACAATCCATTTATGATACAATTATTAAGAACATGAGTAATCCTATTATAAAATATATAGTTAACAATCATTTTCTGACTGTACTTTTAGTAATTGGAATCATCTGGGTCGCAATTCAGCTCAGCGGAATTCTCATTCTCGTTTTCATTTCCTTTATAATCATGGCTGCCTTAGCTCCTTTCACGGACTTTTTAGTTAAGAAGCGTTTTCCGAGAATTTTGGCTGTGGTAATTCCTTATTCAATAACCATTGCAATTTTGGTACTGCTAATTTTTCCTTTAGTTCCTTTCTTAGCATCCCAAATACAGCTTTTATTTAAAAACTTTCCTAAATATATTGACCAAGTTGCTAAGATTTTTAATCTCCACATTAATTCATCAAACACTAATTTCCTAGGATCAGATATTAACACTATTGGCATGAATGCTTTAAGTGTCACGGGCAAGATTTTTAGTGGTGTTTTTTCAACTCTCATGGTATTTGTTGTTAGCTTTTACCTTATGCTGCAAAGAGAAAAACTCAAGAAGCAGTTTGCATCAATTTGTCCGAAAAAATATCAACAGCATGTCATTGATACGATAGCTTTAGTTGAAAATAAAATTGGATACTGGCTAAGAGGACAATTGATTCTTTGTTTTTCAATAGGATTCTGTACATGGGTGGGACTTGCGCTTATCGGATTGCCTTATGCTCTTCCGTTGGCTTTATTTGCGGGAATTTTAGAAATTGTTCCAACAATCGGACCGATTGTTTCAGCAGTCCCTGCCATTATTGTTGCTTTAACTATCTCGCCGGGACTGGCACTGTCAATTGTCATTCTTTATATCATAATTCAGGCGCTTGAAAATAATTTACTTGTTCCGAAAATAATGGAGAAGGCTGTTGGACTTAACCCGATCGTAATTATTCTCGGAGTTCTTATTGGAGGTAAATTCTTGGGCATTATTGGAGCGCTACTCACAATTCCAATTATTGCCATGCTCGTAACTATCATCAAAAGCTTCAAACCCTCCAACCAATTGTGAGCGGGATAGGGGAGTCGGACCCCTCTTTGCTGCTTGGAAAGCAGCTGTTGAACCGATCAACTAATCCCGCTTTAGCTATCCGAAACAAACTATTCTAATTTTATCACAATAAAAAACTTGTCGGGGGTAGAGGATTTGAACCTCCGGCCTCTCGGTCCCAAACCGAACGCTCTAGCCAACTGAGCTAACCCCCGTTTTTTTTAAAAAAATGCTTGCACCGAGCAAAATATCAATTTTGCGAGGTGCTGAGGGGGGGAGTCGAACCCCCACACCCTTACGGATAAGGGCTCTTAAGGCCCTCGTGTCTGCCATTCCACCACCCCAGCAAATATTCGCATTGTAATTATAGCATGAGCTCAAAGGAAGAGAAAGATCAAGAAAAAAATTTTTAATATTGGAAATATTTTCCTTTACCATGTTATAATAAATTATGATTGATTTAAGCGATAAAACTGCCATAGCAAATATCGACAAGAAAAACGTCTACGCGTCTGTAGGCGAACTTGCCAAACAATGTAAACAAACTTGGGATGAAGTAAAACAAATCCAACTTCCGGAAGATTATAAAAAAATTCAAAATATTGTTCTTTGCGGCATGGGAGGCTCTGCTTATGCAGCTTATTTCATAAAAGGTTTGTTCGGAGATTCCCTGACTGTTCCATTTGAACTTGTTAATGGAGATACTCTGCCCACATATGTTAATGAAAATACGCTGGTAATGCTCTCCAGTTATTCAGGGTCAACAGAAGAAACACTATCTTGCGCACGCCAAGCTTTAGAAAGAAAAGCCAAAATAACAGCTGTTACCGCTGGTTCCAAACTTGGAGAATTCATTAAAACAAACAATATTCCTGCTTATATTTTTAATCCCACATATAATCCTTGCGGACAGCCTCGGCTCGGACAGGGATACATGATTACAGGACACATAGGAATACTCGCAAAAATAGGCCTGATCAATCTTTCAGATACTGAAGCAAATAACGCCATAGATTTTCTTGAGAAAAGCAATGATTCCATAGAACAAAGCGCAAAGGAAGTTGCCCAGAAATTTGTTGAGAAAATACCCCTAATTGTTGCATCCTCTCATTTAGCAGGGAATGCACACACATTAAGAAATCAATTTAATGAAACAGCGAAAATTTTTTCTGCATACTCTCTTATTCCGGAGCTCAACCATCACCTGATGGAAGGCCTTCTTAATCCAAAAGAAAGAATTCTTAAATTTTTATTCTTAAATTCATCTCTTTACACTCCAATCATTAAAAAACGGTTTGAATTAACCAAAGACGTAGTTGCCAAAAACAACATCGAAGTTGTTAACATTGAGATTTTAGGAGATACACCATTCGCACAAGCACTCTATGCCTTATCTTTCGGAGGATATTTAACTTTTTATCTGGCAATTATTTACAATCAAGATCCAAGTGTTATTCCGTGGGTTGATTACTTTAAAGATCAGCTTTCCAAAGCTTAACGGAGAATTTTCCTTTTATTCAGCCTCATTTTTGTCTTAACGCGGGCTTTTTTAGCAGAATCCTGTTCTTTTTGAAGCTTAATTCTAGCCTTGGTTCTTTTGTCAATTGCCTTCTGGCACTCCTTATCAGGACATCTATAAATTGTAGTAACTACCTTGGAAAAAGTGTCTTTTGTCACGGTTTTACCCACGAAAATCAGTATTTTTGCACATTGACTGCATTTGGGCACTTGTTTTGTTGAGTTAGATATTTTCAGAGGCCATTATTATACCACATTTTGCTAATTTATGTATAATAAAATCACGTGATAAAGCTTTCCGTAAAAAAGGCTACAAACTTAAAAGATAAAGTGGCAGGGCTTATCGGAAAAGAAAAGCCTGAATCTTTAATGCTAAAAACTCATTTCGGAATTCACACTTTCGGACTAAAATTTCCAATTGATGTCTTAATCTTAAATAATGAAAATAAGGTCGTATCAATTAAAGAATATCTAAAACCCAACAGAATATTTTTATGGAATCCTATGTATGAAAAGGTGCTGGAATTGCCAAATGGAACAATCAAAAAAAGGGCAATAAAAATAAATATACCCATTGACATCTGTATTTTATAAACGTTACTATATAAACTCATGACAACAGACACTAAAACAACTGCTAAGGATGTGTGCCCAAAATGCGGAAGTCCTCTTGCGGAAATAACAACCACAAAAACCGGAAAGCAATTACAAGGGTGCTCTACCGGCTCATGGGATCCTGATACTAGATCCAATGTCGGATGCGATTACGTAAAATGGCTTGAAGTTGAGCCTCAAACGCTTGATGAAAAATGCCCCAAATGCGGAGCAAACCTTATTCTGGCAGTTACCAGATTCGGCAAGAAAATGAAAAAATGTTCAAAAGGCGGTTGGGATAAAGAAACCAGAAAAGCCACCGGATGCGATTATATCGAATGGATCAACGGTACAAAAGAACCTCTTGATGAAGAATGTCCTGAGTGCGGAGATAAACTGGTTTTATTTACGACAAGCGCCGGAAAGAAAATGAAAAAATGCAGCACAGCCGGATGGGACAGGGAAGCCCGAAAACCAACCGGATGCACGTATGTTCAATGGCTAAAACCAAGCGATTATCCTCAAGCAGCTGATAACGGAGGCGAGGAATTTCTTCCGCCGGAACCCCAAGGAGAATAAATTAATTAACAAGCAGTTCCTCTACAATGCCTCTATTTTGTGTAAAAAATAAATCCGCAGATGTTGCTAATTGAAGCTTATCTAACTCTTTTATGTCAAAAAACTGCAGCTCTTGTCCTTCTGCCCGTTCTATAAAATTTACGTTACTATCAGTTAATTTACCATGATAAAAATATGTATTTTTATTGTCAGAAGGCGCAACTGATAGGAGTTTTACTTCGCTAATTTCTATATTCATTTCTTCTTTTATTTTTCTGATAATTGTTTTTTCAAACGATTCGTTATTTCCTTTTTCTCCGCCAATCATGCACCACGTTTTTTGTAACCCTGAATTGAAAACATAATTTCTGATCATTAATAATATTTTTTCTTTGTAGGTTAAGAGGATTAAACTTTCATTAAGTTTGTGCATTACTATTTAATTATACCACGTAGGGAATTTATTTATATTTACTTGGCTACACAAGAATTATTCACGTGTTATACTAATTTTAAAGGAGGTGAGAATATGACAGGCTATGTATCAAACATAGAAGAAAAATCGTTGCAAAACGATTATTTCCGTGAAGTATTATATACTGCGCAGCACAGCCAACTTGTGGCAATGAGTCTGAATCCAAATGAGGAAATAGGAATGGAAGTGCATGAAATTGTTGACCAATTTATACGCGTTGAACAGGGAACCGGCAAAGCAATTCTCAACGGAGAAGAACAAATGATCTCTGATGGTTTTGCGATTGTTGTTCCTGCAGGAACACAACATAATATAATAAATACTTCTTCGGAAAAGAAGCTAAAATTATATACAATTTACAGCCCTGCTCATCACAAAGACAAAACCATTCATAAAACTAAACAGGAGGCAGAAGCTGACAAGGAAGATCACATTTAAAGTTTTACGTGTTGCAATTTTGTGAAATTACATTCACAATTTAAGGATAAGCTTCGTGCATGATTTCGTTTAAAAAATTTTTTAAGATCTTAGGACCAGGGGTAGTTACCGGAGCAGCGGATGATGATCCGTCTGGAATTGCCACATATTCACAAACAGGCGCACAATTTGGATACGGACAATTGTGGACTGCCTTGTTCATGCTTCCGTTTCAAGCAGCTGTTCAGGAAGCATGCGCCAGAATAGGAGCGGTAACCGGCAAAGGTATCGCAGCAGTTGTAAAAGAACATTTCAGCAAGAAAGTGCTCTACGGACTGGTTATTCTTGTGCTTGTCGCCAATACCATTAATATAGGAGCAGATATTGGAGCTATGGCTGCTGCTGCAAATCTCATAATACCAATAAATTTTGTTTTTCTGACACTGTTTTTTACTGTTTTAATGCTTACTCTTGAAATCTTCACTTCGTACAAAATCTATGCAAATATTCTTAAGTGGCTTTGTCTTTCCCTTTTTGCTTATCCTGTCACTGTTTTCATTATTCATGCACCATGGGGGACAATTTTAAAATCAACCATTGTCCCACATTTTGAATTTTCCTTTCAGTTCTTATTTATTATTACCGGTGTTTTGGGTACAACCATTTCTCCTTACATGTTTTTTTGGCAGGCATCTGAAGAAGTTGAGGAGGAAAAAGCTAATAATCTGATCGGCTGGGACAGCAAGCCACGGATTGGAAGATTTTTTATCAGGAATCTTAGGATCGATAATTTTATAGGAATGTTATTTTCAGAGGTTGGAACATGGGCAATTATTGTTGTTACTGCAACAGTTTTGAATGCAAATGGCATTACCAATATTGCAACATCTGCTGATGCAGCAAAAGCACTTGAACCGCTTGTTCAGACTTTTCCCAATGCAGGATTTTTAGCAAAACTTCTTTTTGCAACAGGAATTATCGGATTAGGACTACTTGCTGTTCCTGTACTTGCGGGATCAGCCTCATACGCATTGTCTGAGGCATTTTCGTGGAAAGAAGGGCTATCATTGAAATTAAAACAAGCGCACGGATTTTATGGTGTAATTACTGTCGCAACACTCATTGGCCTTCTCATTAATTTTATCGGCATAGATCCAATTAAAGCTCTTGTTTATGCCGCGGTTATTAACGGGGTAGTTGCAGTTCCTCTTATTCTTATTATTGCTCTTACTGCCAAAAATAAGAAAATAATGGGCGATTACAAAAGCGGTTTATTGTCCAATGCACTTGTCTGGATAACATTTATCGGCATGGGAACCACAGCTATTGCAATGTTTTTAACCTTCGGAAAAAATTAGAAGCGCAATTTAAATTAGTTTTTTTGCCCGGAGCTGAACATAGCTATGCTTTTTCTCCGTAAGAATTGCGCCTAAACCTGCAGTAACAAATATAATTGAGAATAACCATCCAAAAACTGGAATTGCGCTTAGTATTCCAAAAATAACAAGACCGGCAAATAACGACCAATTCAGGTGATCTTTCTTGCTGACATATTTGATTGCCCATTTGCCAATAACTAGTCCTGCAATAATATGTGCGACATATAGAGAAAACGCAAAAAGTATTCCGCCAAAAACCGCTAGCGGCATGCCAATAAACGTGCAAAAGAGCAAGACAATTGCAATCGGAGTAACAATTACTGTCAGAAAACCAACACCTACATTTTTCCAAAAATTTCTCTTGATAGAACTAGCTATCTTTTGAACGCAAACAGGAAAGAACTTAATGAAAAGTATTCCAAGGATAAATGAAGCAAAAAAACTGACAATTTTTCCAAAAATAACAAATGTTACTATTGTAGGAATAATCGACATAAATTTCGTAGACTGCATTTGCGGAGTGGCATTTTTCGGAAGCACATTCTGCGTTGTTTTTCCTTTAATTACTACTCCTTGGGCAACAATTGCTTTCCGATTACTCCAATAGGTTAAATCCCCTGTAATATTAGCGTTTGGAGATACAGATAAATGGTCTGTGTACACAAAAACATTCCCGCCGATTACATTTCTTAAAGCTACCTGTCCACCGGCAATCCTAACATCTTTACTTACCGGCCCGTAGAATGTAAATGTTCCTCCTGCACCGACAATACTTTCTCCAATTTTCGCTGTATCTGTAAGATTGGATGAACCTCCTAGAACAGAAAGATTTTTTCCAATACTTCCGGTGACAATAATATTCCCTCCGATAATGCGGGCATTACCCATAACATTTCCTTTAACGTTAACATTGCCTCCCATGACAAGAAGATCTCCATTAACTGTGCCTTCAACTGCCACAGTACCACCTACCACATACGCATCGCCATTTACAGTTCCCATGATGTCAACGCTGCTACCTCTAACAATATAATCGCTATTTACCACCTGATCTTTTGCTAAGACAACTGTTTGATTAATCTTTGTGTCCGTATTTGCACTGGCATTTTGAGCTGTATAGAAAAAGACAAAAGGGGAGAGAAGCAGAATAATACCCATTAACAACTTCTTCATATGTTTATCTAACTATACTTTAGCACATTTTTCCGTAATTTCAACTACAAATAAGTTGGGCTAAATTTATTGTGTCTGTGCTGGAGTAGCTTGAAGTCGATCTAGCTCAGACTTCCATTGGTATTCCCACTTTTTCAGCATTGATCTATCGGGATTGAATTTCACTTCAGCTATTATATTTTTTTAAAGTTTTTTAAGCAATATTAAATCTTTTGAAATTAAAGCTTCTTTCTTAGCTCTTGTCCAATTTTTAAGCTGATATTCCTTCTGCATTGCTTCTTTTCTTGTTGAATAGCTTTCGGAATAAACCAAAAACATGACTCGATTTCGCTCGCCACATTCGACTCGGCTATAGCCATGAGCGAACGAAGTGAGTCGAATGGCTGAGCATAACGGTCTGGACCCAATTAGTCATTATAACTGAATCGTAGCATTAGGAGATTATTGCTGCAGCATTCTGAAAAATAGTGCTAAATAACAACGCATCATCTGCGGCCTTTTTATTTTCTTCTTTTTTAAGATTTTCAATCTCGTTTAATAATTTAACTAAATAAGGTTTTAGTGTTGTATTATCTATTTCATTTCGTCTTTTCAGAGCTTCTTCAAAAAACCTTTCAGACATAATTGCTGAACCTCTATAATATCCAATAGCTACTCTCTTTAAATCCAGGGCAAGCGCTCCTAAAATTTGCTTATTATTCATAAACTTGTTTAAAAAAATATTTAGATAATTCCTCAAATTGTTCTCTTATTTCTTCATCTTGAATTTCATTGCTCGTATTGTTGTCCATAGACCGAACATTGATGAATGAATTACAGTCTATAATTTTTGCTTCAATATCAATTCCTCCACCCCAAAGGTTAGACTGTTTTGAACCTTCATCTAATAAAAGCTTTTCTGATTCAAAATGCCTATCTGCTCCAGCTGAGCATATTTTCTTTTCTACATCAATAACAGTTTTAATATAAACGTCAAATAATTCTCCTAATTGTTTAATTTCTCCTTTTGTAAAAGGCTCTGTCTTTGTAATTATCATTAATCTATTATAACTCTACTGAGGATTTATTAAAAGAGTTTTGAATTAGAGCTTTATGGTTATAGTCCGTGTTTGCTGCCTGACGCATAAACAGTTCGTACTAACACTCGCTTGGTTAAAACAATTAAGACAAATATTCGAGCAGTCTCAAGTAAAAGATAAAATTAAATCTAAAGGAGTTGTTTTGGAAAATATTTATAAATCTACTTTCCAAGTATTGTCAATGTTGCTGAAACTGAAGGGTTATCTGTATTTTGTAGTTTTACTCTGTCTTTAAACCTGTTGCGAAGCGGTGAGAGGAATTCATCTGCCCATGATGGGGTCAGTACAACCACACCTTCAAAATCAACGATAATCTCTTCATTCTCAGAAATTTCATTAAGAGTAGGTTGGAATGCTAACCATGCTTCTTTTCCAGAGGGTCGAGATACCAATGTTGTGCCAAATTTATTAACTTGAATTCTCATATTAAACTCTCAAATCCTATTATAACAAAACAGCCTCTTATTTCTGTATCTAGCTTCTCTACGACAATATTTCTATCGTTCTCTTTTAAGAATAAATGTGCGTCACCTGTTTGGAAATCAAGAGTAAATGGATTATCAATGATAACTGATCTTACAAATTTTAAACCATTTCCCCGAGCTTCTGGATATCGACCTGATAGTGTTTCCGTAAATGCTACTTTCAAAGCCTCTTGTGAATTAACAAGATTGGGACGTACCCGCCTAAGGGTTGTTAAAATGCCTAATCCTCGATCAGCTAGTACTACCGTTCTATTTCGCATCGAGTATGAAAAGAAAATACCTAGAATATCAGGCCAGTTTCCTAAATTATGATCAAATGAATTATTCCCAATCTCACCAGCAACTGCAGTAATAAGTGACGTAGTAGTCAATGGTGCAATTTTGCTAAGTTTTGATTCAAAGATTTCCAGTCGTGCCTGAAAGACATCGCGTGTTTCACAATACATTTCGTCCTGAGGCTTAAATCCATGAGATGCTATTGTCCAGTTTCGAGCTAAAGCAGTTGCATCTTGCAAAAATTCCTCTATATCCTCTTTCAGATAGTACCTGTGACCCTTTATACCACTACGAGTTGATTTTAATCGTCCTGCGGTGTCCCATCTTCTCAGAGTATCTATGGAAACCCCAATCTCTTTTGCAGCTTTACCTATTGATATGAGTTTGTTTTTCATAGATAAGTATAAATCTATGTATATCTTATCAAATCTATGCATACCTATGCAATAGTTAAAATGAGGTTAGGCCTTAAATGAGCATAAAAAGTGCATGGTTCGAAGTCAACGACGGGTTGTAAAAGATTGAGGCTGGGTTAAAAATTAGTGTTATAAATTTAAAACTTTGAAATTTGCCCGATATATCAACGTATTCGCGATGCTAACAAGGGCACTATCCACGTCGGCTGCGGGACTAGGAATCGGACCTAGATTAAGGGATCCAAAGTCCCCCGTCCTACCATTAAACGATCCCGCAATTTTACTTATTGACAATTGAAATTATAACATAATATAGTGCATAGAGAGGAGGTGATTACAGTGATTGATCCATGCCCGGGATGCGGCAATGACCCTTGCAGTTGCTAATAAATTGTACAAACAAGTGAAGATATAAGGATTTCGTATTCTTATGTTTTTTTGTTATTTTCTGGAGTACAAACCGATAATTTCCGTTGGCTTGGCTAATAATTTTAGAGATATAACTTCTCATAGCTTATTTCGTAGCCTTCAGAGAAAACAATAGTGGTATTTGAATATTCCTGTTTTTGAAAACGTATTGGCCTTTTCCGTTTTTCCTCATCAATCCCGGAAATTGATCGTACATCGTAAAGGGAAATTCATGCAAATATTCTATTTTTAGTCCCTCGCTAATTAAGGCATTCACCATGTCTCCGGCAGTATAACCCCATAAGTATGTCGGGCTTTTTATTTTCGCATTCCAGTCAGCATAGGTACCCAATGAATCATCCATAGAAGGACTTTTATCAAAATATTTGTAGCAGATCTTAAAATTGCTACTTAAAATATTGGTAAAAGGATGAAGTTCAACAATATAGAATATTCCTCCTTTATTCAGGAAACGGCTGATGATTTTTGCAAATTTTCTGATATCCGACAACCAACAAAGTACTCCATAGGATGCAAAAATTATGTCATATTTTTTATTTAGAACTTTTTGCAACTTGTACACATCGGAACAAATAAATTCTGCGGGAGTTTTGATTTCTTTACTTAATTTTCTTGCAAATTCAATTGCCTGATCCGATAAATCAACTCCAGTAACTTTTGCTCCCTTTCTGGCAAAGGACAAAGTGTCCATACCAAAATGACAAAGTAGATGAAGCATGGTTTTATTTTTAACATTCCCTAATTCTTTTACTTCTATTGACTGTAAGCTGGTTTTTCCTTTTTTAAAGCCGGGGAGATTATATAATTTTGAGCCGGCATGAATCAGAACGACATCGTTCCACCATTTTTTATTTATCTTAGAGTAATCCCTCATCTACTAAAAGTATTAAAGTTTTTATTGATTTTGTCAACTAATAAATTAGCTAGGGGTTAATTTAATGCTCTTGCAGCCTGGTGGATTTTATTCAGATATCTTTTAGTTCCGATATTGTGTTCTGTTTTATATATCGAAATTAAAAATTTATTCGCAGAAGAAATACGATTAAAGGCATCAGTTACGCGTCTTATTAACGATTTTGCTTCTTGCGCTCCATACATCATGAGAATTTGTTTTGATTTAATTTTTTTCGCCAGAGAAACGCACCTTAATTTATGAAAATCTTTATTTTTTTTCATCATAGTTTCAGATATAGGCAAATCCTCTTTAAAAAATGGAGACAGAGAACAAAGTATTAGCCCCGAAGATCGTACCTTTGTTGAAGCAATGAACGCAATCATAGCGCCAAACGAAAATCCCAAAATATACTTCTTTTTAGCCTTTATTTTCTTGTATTCTTTTAAAAAATATTTTGTGTTTTCTAAAATGCTTGTATTTTTCCAAGGAATCTTGACCAGGACAGGGAAATAATCTTCGCTTTTGAGAATTTTGGCAATCTGCCTGTATGCTTTACTCGTGGGAAGATGATTGAAGCCAGGGATTATAAACATTACCTTTCTTTTGTTCATGCGGGGATTATAGCAAAATTGAGGCTAAAAATCCAGACAACGCCGATTCAACAAGCTAAACTGAGTTAAGGACGTTTTCTTCAAGCTCTGAGCGGGAGACGGGAATCGGACCCGCTGCCTTCTCCTTGGCAAGGAGACATTCTACCGGTGAACTACTCCCGCTTTTATTAACTCTAATTTCTTTTTTCTTCTCCAACTCTTAATTTCGTTTTCTCTTTTCAGCGCCTCTGTTTTTGTAGTATACTTTTCCGAATAAACTAATTCAACTGGCAATCTTCCTTTAATCGACTTCGCTCCGGACTTACTAAAATTATGTTGCCAAACCCTATTGGTTATATCTTTTGTATAACCGGTGTACAAAGATTCATCGCTGCATTTTACAATATAAATGTAATAATTTAGCATAACTAGTGCCGGAATTATCAAATTCTGGCACCGAGTCCCGCATCGGGCGGGACGAGGTGCCGAGGTTCAGAATCGAACTGAAATAGCCTGTTCTTCAGACAGGTGCCTTGACCAACTTGGCTACCTCGGCATGCACAAACATTATTATATCATTGTGGACCCTAGAAGAGTCGAACTTCTGACCTCCTCGGTGTAAACGAGGCGCTCTAACCAACTGAGCTAAGGATCCAGGGTGGGCCTGAGAGGACTTGAACCTCCACTCCTTTCGGAATACGCACCTCAAGCGTACGCGTATACCAATTCCGCCACAAGCCCAAACTTGACTATTTTATCATAAATGTGCCCAGGGGGAGACTCGAACTCCCAAGCCCTTGCGGACACAGCGTTCTGAACACTGCATGTCTACCATTTCATCACCTGAGCAAATAGCTTACTTCTGATTCTAACAGAAGCTAAAAAACTTGACAAGATAAGTAAAATATGTAACCATGATTTGTGATGAGAAAGATAATCCTGTCTACCTCTTTCTTTACTTTTGCGCCCATTTTACTCTTCATAAGTATTGTTTACTTTCTTTTCTTGTCTTACAATTCTAAATTTCATAACGGATTCATTGATCGGGATTCAATTCGCAATGTAGCATTTACTGCTCTGCCGTCTGCAGAAAACGTGCTCGGAGATAGTATTATCTCCAAAGACGCAAGAATGGAAATAGTAAGACAATTTTTTGCAAAATACAAGTCTCCGCTTGAACCCTTTGCTCAAAACATAGTTGAAAACGCAGACAAATACGGTCTTGATTATAGACTCTTACCCGCTATTGCAATGCAGGAATCAAATCTGTGTCAAAAAATCATCGCTAATTCTCACAATTGCTGGGGATTTGGAATATATGGCAAGACAGTGACAAAATTTGAAAGTTACCCCGAAGCTATTGACATTGTAACCAAAACGCTTGCTAATAATTATCTTGCCGGAGGCTTAAATACACCTGAAGAAATTATGAAAAAATACACTCCCTCCAATACTGGGGCTTGGGCTCACAGCGTTAATTACTTCATGGATTTACTCCAATAATCGTATGGGCTTTATAAAAAAGATTTATAGATTTATTTCAAGCCCTACCCACTCAAGAACAATAGGAATACTGACAATGCTTGTTCTTGTTTTGGCAATTTTTCTGACTGTAAAAGTAGCTCAAGAGCAGCAAACCATAAAACAAAAAGCAGAAACCATTTGCGAAGTAAATTATCATGGAACATGTTATGCCTGCAAAAATCCGGCAATGTGTAACGCTCAAAGCTGCCCTAACGGAGCTGTTTTTGCAGATGGTGTTTTTTGCTCAGGGTTTGAGGTTTGCTGTATACCACAGGGAAGCAATATCCAAACGCCTCAAAATCAAACGCCGATAATAGAAGATTATCAGCCTCCAGCAGAAAACTATCAACCACCAGCAAATAATTATCAGCCGCCAACAAATAACTACCAACCGCCAGCAGAAAGTTACGAACCACCCCAAAATGCAGAAATAGTTACCTTTACATATGCTAATTTTGAAACACAAGTTATTAGAAGCAACCAATCCGTAATTGTTGATTTCGGGTTCGACGGATGCCATGCCTGCAATGCACTTTCTCCATACTTTGATGAATTAGCACGGGAATATGCGGGAAAAATAAAATTTGGAAAATTTGATACAAAAGGCAGTACACCTGACAAAGAAATAATCGGCAATACCAACTGGGAAGGTGCTCCGACTATTATGCTTTACAGAAATGGAACAATAACCATAGCCTTAGCAGGTTGGGATTCCAGGTGGACTACAACACAACCTCTCAAATCTGCAATTGCTAAATTTTGGCCGGATTTATTCAATAGCACTAATGATTCTACCCAACCTACCACGAACGAAAGGGAATATGGACTTTGCACTAAAAATTATGGCGGAGTATGCACTGCCCGTCCGGGAGCATGCGTGAACGGAGTTTGCAGGGCAGGCTGTAATCAGGGTAAACATCTTTTAGATCCATATCCACCAAATTCCGTATGCGGTTCTCCTACTGAAGTTTGCTGCATATCGGATTCTGTTGTAAATACAAACAATCAATCCGCTGCAACCGCAGAAAATGCTACCACAACGCCCCTTAATTACAGCTTAGCAACTTATGATGAAATTATAGCCTGCTTACGCAGACAAGCAGCAGCATCAGATCCCTCCTGCAGCTCAACGGATATCAATCATGATGGAATCGTTGATGCGCTTGATTACAATGCCTGGCTGTCAGGATATGCAAAAACGAATAGAGAAAATCAAACTCTTAATCCAATTTAAATATGTCTAAAAGAACACTTTTTCTTATATTTACACTTTTCTTATTTATTTCTGTCTTTTTAATAATAGCAGTTTATCAGCCTCAAACTTCCAAAATTAGCCAAACAGCAATAGCTCCCAAAAAACTTATTGCTCAAACCGATCTTTCATTTGGAAAGCCTATCCTTGCAACCCCTTCATCTGCTTTAGTCTCAAATTATTCCCTTGCGGTAAGCATTTCGACCGGAGAGAATAAGGTTACAGCGGTAAATTTGGAATTATCATATGATCCGCAAATTTTAACAGATGTTACTGTAATTCCCGGATCTTTTTTTGCAAAGCCGGATGTACTTTTAAATCAAATTGATGCTAAAACAGGAATAATTTCTTATACTCTTGGTGTTGGATTTAGGAATCCGGCGGTTACTGGAAAGGGCACTGTAGCTATTATTGCTTTTTCTTCAAAAGCTAAAACACCGGAAGAAACAACCATATCATTCCTTCCGAGAACTCTGGTTACAGCTTCAGGAATAAATGAATCTGTATTAAAACAGGCTACAAACGGCCTTTTTGTGCTTGGAGAGGATTTTCCTGCCACAAACGCCTTTTCAAACCAATAAGCTACCTTATTCCTCGCAATCAGCAGGGGACTTGACAAACCTATAGTTACTCTATATAATACCCTATAGATCCTAAGGTATGCCTTTCCAAATGCATACGTTAGGATTTTTTTATGGGAAAAGTTTTCATTGTTGCGTTAACCTTATCATTTATATTTTTTGTAAACAGCACCAACGCTTATGCACAAGAATTGGCTGCTGGTTCTTCGGCTGCGCTTTTAAATTCTGCTACTCAGGAAGCAACCGATAGTCGTGTAAGAATTCTAAGGGAATATTTAGAAAAAAATAATTCTCCCTTGGTTCCTTATGCCGGAACTTTTGTGGAGAGCGCAGATGAATATAACCTTGACTGGAAATTAGTTGCTGCAATTTCAGGAGTTGAATCCACTTTTGGCCGTGAAATTCCAAGTGAATCTTTTAACGGATGGGGATGGGGAATTTATGGAGACAATATGATCCGATTTTCTTCATGGACAGAGGGTATTAAAACTGTTTCTGAAGGATTAAGAACTAAATATATGGATCAATGGGGAGCAAAAGATGTATATGAAATCGGAAGATTTTATGCAGCTTCTCCCACATGGGCTCAAAGAGTTGAATATTTCATGAATAGAATTGAAGATTATAGAAATTTAAGCTTGGCAAACCTATCCATTTCGCTATAAATTGTGTATAATATTTCAAACCGCTTGCGGACGTGGCGAAATGGTAGACGCGATAGGTTTAGGACCTATTGACCGCAAGGTCTTGGGGGTTCAAGTCCCTTCGTCCGCACTAAATTATGAATAAAAATATCACTACAGCTCTACAAAAAGAACCAAACGGAACAATCCGGCTGACAATCACAATTCCCGTAGAGGAAGTTAAAAAAACTTGGGAAGAAGTGACTGAAGAGACCGTAAAGAACGCTGAAGTTCAAGGCTTTAGAAAAGGAAAAGCACCAAGAAAATTAGTTGAAGGAAAACTTGATAAAGAAAAAATTAAAGAAGAAGCTCTAAGAAAGCTTTTACCAATCGCATATACGGAAGCTATAAAAACCCAAGAAATAAAACCGATTATAAATCCCAAAATTCATGTTGAAAAATTAGAAGATCCAAGCGCTAATAAAGATTGGCAATTTACAGCCTTAACTTGTGAAGCTCCGAATATTGAACTGGGAAAATATAAAGAAAATATTCAAAAGATTACAGCGAAAAGTAAAATTATCGTACCGGGAAATCCGCCAGCCGGCGGACCTGCGCCTGCTAAATTTGAAGATGTTGTAAAAGCATTACTAGACAGCATCACAGCTAGAATACCAGAAATTCTTATTAATAACGAAACAGACAGACTTTTGTCTCAAACCCTTGAAGACGTTAAAAAATTAGGATTAACGCTTGACCAATATTTATCTTCAACTGATAAAAATCCGGAAGTTTTAAGAACAGAATACAGCAAGAAAGCAGAAAGTGATATTAAGCTGGAATTTGCGCTTTTGAAGATTGCGGAAGAAGAAAAGATTTCGGTTGAAGAAAAAGAAATTGAAGAAGCTATAAAAGCCAGCAAAAGCGATGAAGAAAGAAAGAGTTTGGAAGGTAATCGGTATCTTCTGGCTTCGATCTTAAGGCAGCAAAAAACCCTTGATTTCCTCAAAAATTTATGATAGTGTGAGGGACGTTATGAAGAAAGCAAAGACTAAAGCAAAACAGTACGTAGACGAGAATCCAATTGAACAGCTTCTTAACCTCGGAGGGGGAGTTGCTTCTGGTGTAGCTGATTTGGGCAAAAAAATGATTGATTTGGATAATTGGGATGAATATTTGGGATTTTCTGATCCCAAAGAAAAACAAAAACGCCAGGCAGGAGAACTACAGGAAGGACAGGAATTAAACCTCAAAGAGCTTCAGGAAGAAAAGAAAATGAAAGAATCTGCAAAAGCAGAACCCGGAATTGATTATTCAAGGGAGATAGTTCATCTGGGAGAAAGAGCTGTTACCCGAGAAAATAGAGAAATTGAAATGCAACTTAAGGAAATAATGGCAGAAATTAAAAAACTAGCTGATAGCTCTAAGGAATTGCAGATGCAATTTAAGGAAATTGCTGTTGAACAGCATGCTGCAACTCCGGGCAAATATCATAAATCTTTTTTCTCATGGCTTTTCTCTGTAATCAAAGCAGCCAGAATGCAGGTGGAGAATTCCAGCGCATGGATGCAAGCTATGCAAAGCAAGAAAAAATCAAGAGAATACGGCGCAATGGCCAAAAAGCAGGGGACATCTTTTACCTTAAATAACGAACGCACAGTTGCTACACAAGTCGGCTAACCTCTAAGCTAAATTGTCATTAAGATTTTATTCTGTTAAAATAATGTCTATCGGGCTCATAGCTCAGTTGGTTAGAGCGTTACATTGACATTGTAAAGGTCAGAGGTTCGACTCCTCTTGGGCCCACAGTAAATCCTACTTAACTAACATTTCCTCGCGGTACACATCCCTATGTTTTATTAAACTTGTAAGCTTTTCATGGAGATTTTTGTTCCTTTCCGCTTTATTTAAAGCTTTTTTCAACTCTTCTCCGCTCATATAATTAATTAGAGACGGAGATTTTTCTAATATGCTTACAAGGTTTTCAATTTTTATTTTTCCGCCCTCTGTCTGCTCCAGCAAGCTATCAAGTTCCAAAATTTTTATTACCTCATTGCATTTTTTTAAAAGAGGCTGCCTGGAGCTTTCCTCTTTAACTTTTTCTGTCATTTCTTTTCTTGCAATTTCTCCAATAATGACATGCTTCCTTTTGGAAACTTTTCGCGCGTACAAACTCTCCTTAACAAAAATCATCATCTGAGTTTTCAATTCAATATCTGATTTTGGATACACATCCCCTAATAAACCGTCAAGGCTTGAAGAGTTTGGACTAAGACTAATACCTCCATAATAAACATCCAGCCAGAAAGACAAAAGTTTAATTTTGGGATTTTTTGCTAAATATTCTTCCTGAGTTCCTTGAATTAATCCGTCCCTTACTGCAGTTATTAAAGTTGAATCTTTGTGATCTTTCATCATTGCTGAATAATCTTGCTGAGGATAGTAGAGACTACTTATAACATAAGCTGCAGGTTTTTTATTTTTTGCAAAAGATATTTCTTGTAGTGATTTTTTTGCAGATTCTAAGTCATTACCTGTTAAATCAAGAAGGTTATTTAAGGATTCTGCCAGGCTTTTTTGAGCTCTTGGACCAACGCTCATGATGTCAACCCAATCCGCTGGTTTTGCGCGGTCTTCAATAGTAGATCTTATTTCTCCCAGAATAACTGCTTCTTTATTGACATCAAAATCAACTTTAGGAGCCCCTAAATTTTTTAACTCCATATTCTCACGTAGAGTACACTTTGGGCACTTTTTTGTCAAATTTTTGTGTTGGTTGGCTAGATACCGTACAGTACTCCTTTCTGCTGTTGCATTAGCATATTAACATACTCTCCCGGCTTTCTGTAACCTAGGGATCGATGGTATCTTCTGTAGTTGTATTTTTCATTGAA
>Ga0247842_10001925_pt1 | contig 32575 bp, 27 predicted proteins | sample LaCruzMarch2015__3_FD_192411 | JGI IMG/M metagenome (GOLD analysis project Ga0247842, IMG submission 192411) | Freshwater microbial communities from meromictic Lake La Cruz, Castile-La Mancha, Spain - LaCruzMarch2015_19m | ecosystem: Environmental > Aquatic > Freshwater > Lake | place: Spain...
AATCCTCAATATAATTGCGCTTATAATTGTACCTATTCTTGTCGCCTTGTGGTTTTAAACCACTTCTCGCCCCGTAGTGAAAATAATATGCATCCGATATTATTTTCTACTACTGGGGTGATTAAAATTCTTAATATTATCGCATTAATTATTGTACCGATACTAGTAGCTATTTGGTTTTAAAAAATAAATTAAAGAATAAACAGCACCGCAGGTAAACCTGCGGTGCTGTTTATTCTTATCTTTAAACACAAGCACTTTTATGATAGAGTTTATATATGAACGTAATATCTGTAAAAAATTTATCCAAGGATTTTAGCTTTCCAATAAAAAACGAAAAAGTTGGATGGTTTAAAAACTTATTCTTTCCTGAAATTAGAAAAATTACAGCTGTTTCTAAAATATCTTTTGAGGTGCAGAAAGGAGAGAGAATCGCCTTCATTGGACCAAATGGGGCTGGTAAATCTACAACAATTAAAATGTTAACGGGAATATTATTCCCTACTATGGGAGAAATAAATATTCTAGGATTGAGTCCCGAGAATGATAGAAAAAAATTAGCTTATAAAATTGGTACTGTTTTTGGACAAAGGTCACAATTAATAGCCAACCTTCCTCTTACTGATTCTCTTGAATTTTTTGGAGTTATGTATGATATGACAAATGAACAAATAAAAGAGAGAGTCATTGAGCTCACAAAAATTTTCAGTTTAGAATCATTCATAGACCAACCAGTACGTAAATTATCTCTAGGTCAAAGAATGAGAGCAGAAATTGCTGTATCATTAATTCACAAACCAGAAATTATTTTTCTTGATGAGCCGACAATCGGACTAGATGTTGTAGCTAAAAAATCCCTCCGTGATTTATTACTAAAAATAAACAAAGAAGAACAAACAACAATATTCCTCACTTCTCATGACGTAGGAGATATTGAATCCTTGTGTAACAGGACAATAATCATCAATCATGGTGTCGTTATCAAGGACTTGCTGACTGAAGACTTAAATAAAACTTTCTTAAACGAAAAATATATTGATATTGTTCCAATTACAAAGTTTGAAGAATTCCCAACTTTACCCGAAGGACTAGAGTATTTTTGTAAAGATTCAAATAAAATAACTCTCCATGCAAAACTTGATAAAATAAGTGCCAAAGAATCATTAAAAAAACTTCTAGATATTTTTGATATTGAGGACATTGACATTTACTACGCAGACCTTGAATCAGTAATTAGAAATATTTATGAAAGAGATTCGACTGGCAATTAAAACAATTAAAACCCTTACAAAGGATAGCATTCACTATCCGAGTAGATTGTATTCCAACATTCTAATCATCACCGGAAGAATGGGGGTACTTCTCGCATTATATTGGTACGTATTTAAAATAAATGGTGGTGTTATAAATGGGTCTACTTATCTTGTTGTTGCTTGGAGTATTTTTTTCTACTTCATATTTTCCAATTTTAATCTACGCCGTATTTCGAGACTTATTATGGCAGATGTGCAGTCAGGAAATGTAGAAGTTTTTCTCAGTAAACCTGTGTCATATCTGACATATAAAATATGGTGGGCCTTAGGATTAGGATTTTATAGTTTTGTTTTTATTAGTTTCTTGGGATTTTTTGTTCTAGCTTTAATTATTGGAATTCCAGAGTCAATGACAATCAGTGTTTTTATACCGACACTAGTTTTAGAATTTATTCTTACAACTATTTTGACTATTATTATTTACTCAATCGTTGGGCTGTTTGCTTTTTGGGTTGAAGATATAAATCCGATATTTTGGATTGTTGATAAATTTGTAATGATTTTGGGAGGTTCTTATCTTCCAATAGCATTGTTCCCTAGCCTGATGTATAAGATTGCAATCTACAGTCCATTTGGAGCATCCATGTTTATTTCTCACATTGTATATGATTCGTGGAGAACAGATTGGTATAAATTAATGGGCATACAAGTTATTTGGATTATCATTCTTGGTTTGGTAATGGTCTGGCTATTTAAAAAAGCCAAGAAGAATGTATCAGTTAACGGAGGATAATTTTATGATGAAAGAATTATTATTTGTATTTTATACAATAAAAAAGAATATAAAAAATAGTGCCGAGCTACGGACTAGCTTCCTTATGAATATATTTGGAATGGCTATAAATAATATCGCCTTTGTTTTCTTGTGGGTGTATTTTGTTAAATCTGTCGGAATAATTGGAGGATGGACAACATACGACATTATTGGATTAAATGGTTTTGCGGCGCTTACTTATGGAATTATCTTTTCTGTATTTATGGGAATAAGAAAATTACCTGATTATATTTCCTCAGGTTCATTTGATAGATTTATGCTCTCACCAAAAAGTATTATTATGAGAGTCGCTACATCTGCCTTTAGTCCTTCCGCAGTAGGAGATATTATTTTTGGAATTATTTGTTTGTCTGTGTATGGTTTTCTAATACACATAAGTATGATTCAAATAATTTTTATAATTCTCCTAATATTATTCGCCGCAATTATATTCTTTTCATTGGCAACAATAATTTATTCACTGGGTTTTTATATTACAGACACAAGCGAAATTTCTGATGGAGCCTTTCAGTTGTTTTTTACTCCTACACTTTTTCATGGAGGAGCTTTTCAGGGAGTAATAAGATTTATTTTCACTTTTGTTATACCTTCTCTTTTAATTGCGGCTATACCAACAGAGACAGTCAAAAACATCTCATTTGGCACTCTTTTGATGACAGGACTTTTATCTTTCTTTTGGTTATTTATCTCAATAAAGCTCTTTAACCACGCAGTTAAAAAGTATGAAAGTTCCAATCTCATGAATTTTGGTCAATAAATAAGTACCCTTTTGACAAAAACTACTCAGCCATATAAGATAAGAACATTATTTATCCCGTTAGAAGTCATACATGTTATATTTATTAACGGGAATTATATAAAGGTATTATTTAGGTTTTGATATTTATTAATTAATTTTATGTATGTCTTGTAACCAAGACAACTTCTAACGGGATGAAAATAACAATTAAAAAATTAGACAAAAGTGAAGTAGAAATATTAGGAGTTTTAGAAGTGGCTGAATTTGAAAAATTCGAAGAAAAGGCATTAGAAAAAATTGGAGAAAGGCTAGAACTTCCAGGTTTCCGTAAAGGCAAAGCTCCTGTCGCAGTTGTTAAAGAAAGCACTAAAGAGATGGAACTCTTAGAAGAAATGGCAGAACTCGCATTGTCAGATAACTATGTAAAAATTTTAGAAGAAAATAAAATCGATGCTATCGGCCGTCCACAAATCGCTATTACTAAAATCGGCAAAGGTTCCCCTCTTGAATTCAAAATAGTCACCGCAGTACTCCCTGAAATAAAACTTCCTGATTATAAAAAAATCGCACAGAAAGAAATTGCCAAAGGTGACTACACAAAAGAAATCACTGTTGATGAGAAAGATGTCGAGAAAACAATTCTTGAACTCCGTAAAATGCGTGCCCACCAAAATGCAAGCAATTTAGGTGGGCAAGCTGAGCAAGATCATTCCGGTCATGAGAATATGACTGAGGAGGAACATGCAAAAGCCCATGTAGAGATTCCAGAGAGTGAATACCCCCCATTTGATGATGAATTTGCAAAATCTTTTGGCAAATTTGAAAATGCAGATGCTTTTAAAGAAAAAATCAGGAATAATATGAAGATGGAAAAAGAAGTTGAGCAGAAAGATAAACTTCGTCTCTCTATTGTAGAAGAGATTGTGAAACAAGCAGATGGTGAGATACCTGAGATACTCATTCAAAGTGAAACAGACAAAATCATGTACCGTCTCGAAGCTGATATCACTGGCGCAGGTATGAAAGTTGAAGATTATTTAAAACAAATAAACAAAACTGAAGCAGATCTACGGAATGAATGGCGTCCTGATGCTCTGAAACGTGCCAAACTTCAAATGATTATTCACAACATTTCTGAAAAAGAAAATCTTAAACCAACTGAGGAAGAAATTGAGAAGGATGTTACACAAATTACCGAGATGTATAAAGACGCCGACCCAACGCGTGCTCGTGCTTATGTGGAACAGATGTTGGAGAATGAAAAAGTATTTAATTTTCTTGAGAAACAATGAATTAGGTTCTAGTTTCTAGAAGCTAGGTGCTAGAATCTTTAATATGTTATTATTTAGATGTTACCAGTTAATTTAACTAGCTACTAGAACTTAGTTACTAGTCACTAACCCTTATGTTAATACCAACAGTAACCCCAGAAGTAAAATTTCAAATCGAATGCATTTAAAATTTACTACGGGGCAAGATGTGGTAATATGAATAGTCGTTAGTATATTATTCTTAATCTTTATTTTAAACTATGTTGATTCCAACCGTTATAGACCCCGAAGGAAAGATTACTTCCTACGGGGCAGGAAAATCACAATTATCAGATTAATTTTTTAATTTTTATGCTTATACCTACTGTTATTGAGAAGTCCCAGTTTGGGGAACGGGCGTATGACATATACTCTCGCCTTTTAAACGAACGTATCATCTTCCTAGGTGGTCCTATTGATGATAATGTAGCCAATTTAGTTATCGCTCAACTTCTTTATTTGGACCACACCGATTCAAAGAAAGATGTCTACCTTTATATCAACTCCCCTGGTGGTTCAGTTACCGCCGGACTTGCAATCATCGACACGATGAATTTCATCAAGAGTGATGTTTCTACTATCTGTGTCGGTATCGCTGCTTCAATGGGTGCGCTCATTCTTTCTTCAGGGAAAAAAGGTAAAAGATTTTCTCTTCCAAATTCTGAAGTAATGATTCACCAAGTCATGGGTGGCACAGAAGGACAAGCAAGCGACATTGCAATCAATGCAAAGCATATACTTCGAACGAAAGACACGTTGAACAAAATTCTCGCTCAGAATACAAACAAAAAGATTGATCAAGTTGAAAAAGACTCCGACCGCGACTACTGGATGACTTCCGATGAAGCTAAAAAGTATGGCATCGTAGATGAAATAATCTCAAAACAAAAAATAGAAAAATAAAAACTTAAATCAAAAGCCCTTCGAGCCTTTCTCGGAGGGCTTTTGTTCTAAATTTTTCGCGCTCTTTACAAAATTCAGGTTTTGGAGTATTATAGAAGTATCGAAATTTAAAAGTTTTATTGAAATGTTCGCTTTTTTAATGCAGTTACGATATGAATTTTTTATGAATCATACTTTTGGTTTACAGTCCTGTTATAAATCAATCATACTTGTTCGAATAAACTGCCCTAGTAGGGGTGGAATAATCTCTGTGTTTTAAAAGCGACAAAAAGTCGCTATGAATAATTTAACAATAATAATAATCGGAGCTCTTGCCCTCGTAGTAGGTGTCGGGGTTGGGTATTATTTGCGTCTCATTATTTCTCTTGGTAAGAAGGGCTCAATGGAGCTTGAAATCAAGCAAGTAATGTTGGGTGCAAAAGAAGAAGCACAAAAGATTGTAGATGAAGCCAAGAAAAAAGGTGAAGCCCATCTTGACGAAGTCAATAAGGAAACAAAGAAAAAGGAAGATGAGTGGAAATTAACTGAGAATCGCCTTATAAAAAAGGACGAGATGCTAGATGGTCGCCAGGTAGAAATTGATAAAGAAGTAGAGAAAATAAAACTAAAGATAGAAGAAGTAAAGAAAGTAAAAGAGCGTGTCGACAATATGGAAGCTGAGAAAGATAAAGAACTTGAGAAGATTACTCATCTGTCTATAGATGACGCTAGAGAAGTATTATTTAAGAATATTGAAGAAAAATATGAGGAAGATTTGGTTGTCCGTATGCAAAAAATGGAAAGCTTGAATTCTGAAAAGTTGGACCGTCGAGCTAAAGATATCCTATCTACGAGTATCAATCGTCTTGCTTCATCAACCGCCAGTGAAATGATGACTACATCAGTCAATATTCCAAATGATGATATTAAAGGAAAAATTATTGGAAAAGAAGGAAGAAATATTCGCGCCTTTGAGAAAACTTCTGGTGTTGAACTTATAATAGATGAGACTCCAGGCGCTATTGTCATTTCATCCTTTGATCCTGTACGCAGACAAGTTGCTCGTTTGGCTCTTGAGAACCTTATTCTCGATGGCCGAATTCAACCAGCCAAAATTGAAGAAGTTGTCGCTAAGGCCCAAGAAGATATAAATAAAATAATTAAAGAAAAAGGTGACCAAGCGGTGTATGAGTGCGGAATATTCAATCTTGACCCCCGCATTAGTGCTATTGTTGGTCGTTTATACTTTAGAACTTCTTATGGACAAAATGTTCTTCAACACTCTATAGAGATGGCTCACATTGCCGGAATGCTTGCGGAAGAATTGGGAGCTGATGTTCAAGTCGCTAAAGCCGGAGCATTGGTTCACGATATTGGTAAAGCCCTCGACCATGAAGTCCAAGGCACACACATAGATATTGGTATCAGAATCCTCCAGAAATTCGGTGCTGACCCAAGAATTATCACTGCCATGAAGAGTCATCATGATGACACACCACATGAATCTATTGAATCAGTCATTGTTCAAACCGCTGACCATATTTCAGGTGGTCGCCCAGGAGCAAGACGTGACAGTGTTGAGAACTATATTAAGCGTTTACAGGACTTGGAAGCACTAACAAAGACATTTGAAGGAGTTGAAAAGTCATATGCACTTTCAGCTGGACGTGAAATACGTATATTCGTCACTCCAGAAAAAGTCTCTGATTTAGAAGCTAAAGAAATGGCCCGAGATATAGCCAAGAAAATAGAGCAAGAACTCACCTACCCTGGTGAAATAAGGGTTACAATGATAAGAGAAAACAGAATTATTGAATACGCCCGGTAGTGAGACTTTGATTTGTTATGTTCTACATTTATTGTTTGCAAAGTGAAAAAGATAATGATGAGTTATATTTTGGTTTTACGAATGATTTAAAGAATCGTTTGAAAGAACATAACTCTGGACACAACTTTTCAACAAAAAGGTATCTTCCGTGGAAACTCATATATTATGAAGCTTGTTTATCAGAAAGTGATGCTCGTAGGCGTGAAAAATATTTAAAAACCAGTATGGGTAGAAGGATGTTTAAAAGAAGAGTAAAAGATTATATGAAAGTTGTGTCCTAATCAAAGCTCTACTACCGGGTACGCCCGATAATATAATAACCAATTACTGATTATCGATTTAAATGCTGTAAATTTGGCTTTAGCTAAATTTACAGCATTTTTATAAAATAAAAGTGTTTTTTGTCAAATATGGAAAAGGCTTGCCCCTACACCTATATCCGCATTATTCTGTTTTTGATAAAATTATGTTTTATGCTCAATATTCCAACCAAAATATTTATAATGTCAAGACTTTTAATACAGAATAAAAACTATGCGGATATAGGTGTAGGGGCTTGTATTAAAATTAGCTTGGTATATAATAACATCATACCTATTTATTAGGGATCGTTTGCAAACGGTCGAATATTATTCAGATAGAATTTTATATTTTTGAAAGAAAGTATAAAAACTAAAACAATGAATAAACAAGGATTAGTAGAACTCGTTCATGAGAAACTTGGCGGTACAAAAGTACAAGCAGAAGAGCTCGTAAACGCAATGTTTGATGCTATCGTTGCTACTTTGAAAAAAGGAGGCGAAGTATCAATCGCAGGTATTGGGATATTCTCAGTCAAGGCTCGCGCAGCCCGCATGGCTCGCAACCCAAAGACAGGAGAACAAGTCAAAGTAGCTGCAACAAAAGTTCCTAAATTTAGAGCTGCAAAGGCTCTTAAGGAAGCTGTAAAATAATTCATCTCTCTGGTGAATTAAATAAAAACCACTCTATTCTATCTGTGAGTGGTTTTTATTTTTTATTAATTGAAAATAATGAAAAGCCTTTCGCTTCCCGGACGCAGTGTGCGCAGACACACTGCGGGAATCTCGCCCTACGGTCGCTGGTGCTTTTCAATAAATTTTGATAAATCAAAATTTATAATGAAAAGCCTTTCGCTTCCCGGACGCAAGCAAAGCAGTTTGCTTGCTCACCCCGACATTATTAAAAATAACCTCTATGAGGTTATTTTTAATAATGTCGGGGTGCCGGGAATCGAACCCGGCCCTTATGTTCCCAAAACATATATACTACCGATATACTACACCCCGATATAATTTTCTTATAGTATCATATTTTAAGATAAATACAATTTTTATTATTTAAATTGTTGAATATTGTAAAATATTCAACTTTCAGCTATAATCAGAAAACCAAAGAAAATAGATGCGGGGTTAGTTAAATGGTATAACTCTAGTTTTCCAAACTAGTGTCAGGAGTCCGATTCTCCTACCCCGCACATTAAAATAAACAACTCGGGTTGTTTATTTTGCGGGGTAGCGAGCAAACTGCTTTGCTAGCGGTGGAGAATCGGAAGGCTTTTCATTATTTGCGGTTCAAATTGAAAAGCACCTGACTATGTAGTAGTAGATTCTCCTACCCCACACAAAAAACACAATCAAAAAGAGCAACCTATGTTGCTCTTTTTGATGTCAGTAATTTTTATAATAAAATTTTAATTTGATTAGATAACCTTTCTATCAACAGAAAGGCCTTCTTCTCTTGTCGTATTCATCTGTATTACTTTTACCTTATCATCATCTCCATGTAAACTCTCATTTTCTTTTTTACTAGTATTTTCTTCTGTTTTTTTACTTACCAACCAACCATCATACTTAGCTCCTGTTATTCTTTCTGCTTCCTGCACTATTATTTTGGTAAACTTATTATGTTTTACTGGGTCAAATTTAATCTTTAAATCCTCATATAGCTTTTCCGTCTCAGGATCTAATTTTATACCATAATTTCTTAAAAAAAACTCGTACTCATGGTTATTTGAATTTAATCTTGCTATTCCATCCCCTCCTTCAAAACTATAACCCTTATTAATCATTTTATCGGCGTCTTTATTTAATTTCACTTTTATTTTATCCTTCCCTTCTTTCGGATTAAACTCTTTTACATTTAACGCATCATATACAGTATTTAACACTTTATTCTTGATCTTTAATCCCCAACCTGCTTTTTTCCCTGGACCTTCAGCTGGTTTATTCGTAGGCAATCCCCCATTTTCCATTCTCATATATTTTTAATAATTAGTTAGTTAATTTTCGACTTGATTTTTATGCTATAAGTATAATATGTTTAATTTATTTAGTCAATTACTACAAAATAATGTTCTCGACCTTCCTAACTCTCGCTTTCCTTTGGTCAATATCTAAATAAACAATTAAAAGGTCAAATTGCCAAGGAGTATTCCCTATTCTGTTGTGAATCAAGTAAGTCTGGATCGTTCTTGAGAGACGTTTCAACTTCCAGGGATGCATATTATCTTCTGGCCTACCTGTTTCATTAACCTTTTCATCAAAAAGATGCGAAACAAAGTCTAAATTCGATACACTCTTCGATTTTACTTCAATAAAATATATGGTATCTTTCTTCTTTGCAATAATATCAATCTCTCCCCACTTCTTTGTATAATTTCTTTCCAATATAGAATAACCATGTTTTTCTAAAAACTTACAGGCGACATCTTCGCCCAACTCGCCTATTTTTTGAGAAATTGAAGTAAAATTTTTCATCCCGTTTAGAAACAGGTCGCGGTCAACCTTATTTCAAATTTGATATGATTAATATATATATTACGACAGTTATTTTAACCTTTTCTTCGTTTTGAGACTGCGACCGCGGTTTCTAACGGGATTCATTCTTAAAGTGGTGTGCCACGTGAAACGTTTTATGCTTTATTGGACAGAATCTTTGTTCTTTATCTGTGTCTTACAAATACGTCCTTATTTTTAAACATATTATCGACAAACTATATTGTTTCTCTATTAAAAGTCTTGAGACAAATGGTGTCTTTTATAAACAATGCACACATAGTTATCCACATAAATCATGATTTTAAAGGGTTTTCAGCGTGGATAAAGGACGGATAAAAGTCAGACCATATATTAACCTCAGAGCGAATTTTTGTGCGGGATAGGGGAATCGGCTATTACTTAGCCAGGTGCTTTTCAATCCTTCGAATGAGGATAATGAAAAGCCTTTCGATCCCCACTCACAAATATAGCAGCATATTTGTGCGGGATAGGGGAATCTCGACTGACTGTCGCTGGTGCTTTTCCATCCCCGATACGGAAAAGCCTTCCAATTCCCCTACACAAGCAAAGCAGTTTGCTTGTTAATCCTTACTTTGTGCGGGATAGGGGAATCGGACCCCTGTCAAATGATTGGCAACCATTTGTTCTACCACTGAACCAATCCCGCAGTTTTAAAATTTAGTCATTGCTACCAACTCTAACCACTTCAAAATTTTCTTTTTAACTATAACCGTACTCGATATTATACTAGTTCCAATTCCATATTGCAATCTTTTTGATTTTTCTTTTCCTCTAATAATTTGAGTTTTGTAAAAATTTGAATTAACAACTTTCAACTCTGATGACCACTTCTTGATACAGGTTTCAATATCTAGATCCGGGTACAAAATAAGACTAATTTTTATATTTTCTCTTTTAATATCAAGGTATTTCTCAGCAAACTTAATAAAAATTTTATGAATAAAAAAGTCAGAATTACTAACTCTGCTGTTATTATGATTTCTTTTGTCTCCTTCTCCCGCATAAATCATCAGCCCTGCCATAAATAAAGGATCGTTTTTAAAAATATGAAATTCTTTTTCTGCCTCCAATTCTACCTTTATATACTTATCTTTTAGCATTTTATTCCTTCCCTCCTGTAATAATTTTAAACGTTCAGTGCTTATAGTTATATTCTTATTTATATTTGATTTCTTTACATGTCTCGACCATTCTTCATTTTTGAACCATTCACCCAAAGTTCCCATCGAAATACCGGTTTCTTTTCGAATATACCTATATGATTTACCCTCCTTTCTTAATTTAAATATTAAATCTTTGTCTTGTCTCATGCTTATATAAGTATATCACAGTGATTCTATTTTGATAAGTATAAAAAAGGTGTATAATGAAAAAGTTATAATTAGTCGATATATGCGCCCATAGCTCAACGGATAGAGTACTGATCTTCGGAATCAGTGATGTGGGTTCGATTCCTGCTGGGCGCACAGGCGTCTACAAATCTTCACTTCTGAAGATTTGTAGCTTGTGCTAGGCGGAGTGATGTTTTGTCAGTAGGTAAAACCACGAGCCGGGGTCGCGGAAATTTTGAGCGTCGGCGATAAATTATCTGTGATCCCAAAGCTTACTAATCCATGTTTCCCATGAAACTAAATAAAACTACAGTAATCAATAACTCAAAAATTCCAGACTATGTTACACATGTAACACAAACACTAGAAAACGCTGGATTCGAGGCTTTTCTTGTTGGTGGCTGTGTTCGTGACCTTATTATGGAAAGGGAACCCAAAGATTGGGATATAACAACAAATGCTAAACCAGAAGAGATTGTGCCTCTCTTTGAGAAGACAGTGTATGAGAACAAGTTTGGGACAGTTGGAGTCTGCATTCCTATTCTGATAGATGACTCGGGTGTTTCAGGTGAAACTAAATATAATATCGTTGAGGTCACTACATACAGGATGGAAACAAAATATAGTGACTTTAGACATCCAGATGAAGTTAAATTTAGCGATAATATTGAAGACGATCTCAAAAGACGTGATTTCACAATAAACGCTATGGCATACTCGCCCGCCATGGCTTCGGCAAAGGAGGGTAGGGTTTCTAAAGGACCCGCCGACGGATTACCTGTGGCGGGCAGGCAAGAAGATGAACAGTATAAAGGACATCTTGTAGACCTGTTTGGTGGTATAAAGGACATAAAGGACAAAGTGATAGCCACTGTAGGGGAACCAAATGATAGATTTAGTGAGGATGCCCTTCGAATGCTCAGAGCCATCAGATTCTCATCTCAACTAAACTTTGCTGTTTCCCATGAAACAATGGAATCAATCATTATTAACTCGGCTTTGCTAAAAAATATCTCATTCGAGAGAATTCGTGATGAATTCAATAAAATTGTAATGTCGGATAATTCGGCGACAGGGATAGTCATGCTTCAAAAGCTTGGATTACTAAAATACATGATTCCGGAAATGGAGGAGGGAATTGGGTGTGAACAGAAAGGTAGTCATATCTATGATGTATGGAACCATCTACTTCATGCCTTGGACCATGCTACCAAAAAGAACTGGTCATTGGAAATAAGACTTTCAGCCCTGTTCCACGATATCGGCAAACCTAGATCACGAAGAAAGGGAATAAAGAAAGAATATACTTTCTATGGCCATGAGGTTGTCGGAGCTAGGATAACCAAGCAGATTATGGAAAGATTGAGATATCCAAAGGATATCTCGGAGAAGGTCCTGAGTTTCACGAGAAACCATATGTTCTTTTCTGATACCGAGAAAATAACCCTTTCGGCAGTTAGAAGAGTCGTTCAGCATGTCGGCAAGGAAAACATCTGGGACCTTATGAAAGTTCGAGAATGCGACAGGGTAGGAATGAAGAAAACCGAAGCCTCATATAGACTTCGTAAATATTTCGCCATGATAGAAGAGGTACTTCATGACCCCATATCCGTCGGCCAGCTAGCTATTGATGGAGAATATATGATAAATGTGTTACACATGAAACCCGGACCACGCATGGGGTGGATTTTGAGTGCACTTCTTGAAGAAGTTTTGGATGACCCGTTAATAAATATAAAGGAGCATCTTTCAGAGCTTGTCAGATCTCTCGACATGCTCGGCGATGCTGAATTAAAAACACTTGGGGAAAGAGGGAAAGAGAAGAAAGAGAAGCTTGAGGTAGAAGAAATCAGCAAATTACATAAAAAACATGGGGTATAAAAATGCTATAATTAAGCCATGAATATAAATAATATAGAAAAATCAATACAGCCAGTTGTTTCAAAAGGAGAACAAAATCAAGATACAGATAATTCTTTTGAAAAGGAAAATTTAAGTAAATTTGTAGATAATTTTTTGGGTGATGAAAAAAAACATCTCAAACCAGAGACTATTTTAAAAATTATTGAAGAAGGGATAAAAATGAAGATGCAAATCGAAGAGGGGCTAAGAATTTCAAAAAATGATAAGCGTAATATTTCCTATGAAAAACATAAAAAAGCCTATTGGGTTGGAGAGGAAAAAGGAATAAGTATTGGTAAAATTGTCGCCATGAGGCGCTGGGGAATTAATGGGGCATTCTCTCGATCACTTGAACCACATACAAAAGATGTTGAAGCGCACAAAATATTATCAGAGAAGTTGATAGAAGATTGGTTTCATAATAAGTTAAATAAAGAATTAGCTTTAGAATTATGCCAAAGAACAAAAAGAGAAAACTTATCAGTATCAAAAGCCTATAACGAAATTGCAGAACGTTCCGATATCAAAAGCGAACTGTTGGGTATAGAGGCAGAACAGATAATCATTGGAGTCCTTGAAGGAATTGCAATTGATCGCCAATATCTAGAATTTGAAATATTAGAAGCTAATGCACATCAAGATGTCTATAATAAGATTGACTTCATTATTAGAACCAAACAAAATAATCGAGGAGTCGGTGTTAATAGAGATGAAACCCCATTTGAAGAAAAGTCCGTTGGAATACAATTTACAATAAATACAAAAATGGCGGAACACAAAGCAAACCAAATAGCCAAATCAAAAGAGAGGGGAGTTAAAGTTGATGATATTGTTTATGTTGAAATCGATAAAATAATGTTGCAAGATGCAATAACTAAATGGGAAAATAAAGGAAAGCCAATAGTCGGACCGTGGGAATTTTTACCAGTTGAAATTCGAACACAAACTCTTAAGAATCTTTTTCATGGAATACTTGATGAGGAAAAAGAAAGAAGTCTCCTTAAAAATATAAGATAGGAACAAACAAGGACAAGGGTGTCCAAATGAATGGAACACCCTTGTTTATTAATTTAATATAATCAAACTTTAAACGATCCGTTATACGTTTTAGCAGTTTAGTGTTATGACAACAACCTTGCAAGCAGCGATAGCAGTAGATGAATTTGCTGTCAGTGGAAAAATTCTCTGTACTGCCGGCTGGGTTACGTGTAATGAAGACGATACGCCATATGTGGGTGAAATCTTCATAGCAACCTGGTTCAGTGATGTTGGGTTAGTCGCGCCGCTGTCTGTCTGTACCGTACCATATTGAACATCTTTGTCCGGTATAGTTGAGTTCGAAGCTTCAAATGAAAATGAACCGCCCGAAATATTAACTCCCTGTTCCTGGATCTGCATCATCGTACCATCAATCTTAAATCCCTGCTTTTCGATTTCAGCCTGAGTAACAAAACTGCCGTTCCCGTTCTCCGCAATGACATATTCGACACTCGCAGGGCTTGACGTGATGATTCTTCCGGTAGTTGAAAAGTTTGAGCAGATAACGATAATCAGCATGACACATACGGCCGCGAGAAAAAATTTAAGTTTTTTCATGATCTTAACAGTGTTAAAATTTTTTTAACCGATTAAAAAAAATCCTATTTTTTACGTTTTTGGGATAACGTCCGTTTTATTACGCGTTGGATGACGGCCTGGATGGCATTTTTTGTCTGCTTGGTTGTTTGTCTTTTTTATATTTAATTATTAAATAACGAATTTATATTATATTATTTAGACTAACAAGAAGAAAAACTTGATTCGTCAATATTTTTGTGCTGGGGAGGAGACTTGAACTCCTACAAGGTTGCCCTTTCTGCGACCTGAACGCAGCGCGTCTACCAATTTCGCCACCCCAGCAAATACTTTCCGATTATCACATTTCAATCATTATTGGGCAATGATCACTACCGTAATAATCCGTCATTGTTTTGAAACTTCTTATTTTCTTAACAAATGATTGATTAGTGAAAAAATAATCTATCCGCCAGCCGACATTTCTATCTCGTGCTCGAGTTTTCATATCCCAGTATGTATAGACATCCTTTTTATTTGGATAAAAATTTCGAAATATATCGACCCAACCATTATTTACAACTTCATCCATCCATTCGCGTTCAATCGGTAGAAATCCTGTGTTATCAGCATTTTCTTTTGGGCGAGCCAAATCAATCTCATTATGGGCAGTATTTACATCACCACAGAAAATTACATTTCTTTGTCTCGCCGTAGCTTTGTGCGAAAGCGGATTGCTTCCATCTCTTAATTTATTTATAAACTCCAAGAAAGCATCATAAAATTCCAATTTATAATTTAATCTTTCTTCTCCGCCTCCGCCGTTAGGGAAGTAGCAATTTATTAAAACAAAATCTTTGTAATAGGCAACAATTGTTCGTCCTTCATCATCAAATTTTTTTATTCCAAGTCCATATTCTACTTTTTCTGGTTCTGTTTTTGAATATATCGCCACACCACTGTAACCTTTTTTATTTTTTGAATACGAAAAATATGAATTGTATCCTTTCAGGTTCCTTGTCTTCTCATCAAGCTGGTCTGGTTCGCATTTTGTTTCCTGCAAGCAAACAATGTCTGGATTATTAAAAGAAAACAAAGGCGTAAAATATCCTTGTTTAACCGTCGCTCTTAATCCGTTTGTATTCCAAGAAATCACTTTCATAATAATATGTATTAAGTTAATTGATAAGGAAAACTTTGCATAACTACTTCCTGCCCCGTAGTAAATTTATAATGCATTCGATTTTAAATTTTACTTCTGGAGTATTCCAACTTATTATACGCATATATAGTTAGTATATCATTATCAGTAACTCCAAAGAAATATAAAAACACGGAGTAAAAATGTTCTCGAGCGAACCCTTTCGCAGGCTGTCGAGCCGAGGAGAGCAAATTTTCAGTAGAAAATTATGCGTGGTGAGTCCGAGAATATTTTTATGGAGTGTTTTATTATTTACTATGAAATTTTTTGTGGACCCCAGTAGTAGAGAGAAGCTCACTACGGGTTAGGCATCACTTTCTACTTACTGTGAAATTTCTTATGAACATCACGAAGTTGTTTGTCAGTGATGTGAGTATAAATTTGAGTGGTAGAAATATTTGCATGGCCGAGCATCATTTGGACGGAGCGAATATCAGCACCGTTCGAAAGCAAATCGGTAGCAAAGGAGTGGCGAATAATGTGAGGTGTAACTTTCTTGGAAATACCAGCAGCTATAGCATAGTATTTCACAATTCGCTCTATTGAGCGGGGAGTGAGCCTGTTGCTCTTGGCTCCATTTCGAGAATATTGAATAAAAAGTGGTTCATCCATATCTTTACGATTTTTCAAGTAGTCTCTAATGGCATCTTTGGCTGAATCAGAAAGAAATACCACTCGAACTTTTTCTCCTTTCCCTCGGATAGAAAATTCATCTTTCGACAAATCTAAATCTCTATCTATAGAGCAAAGCTCGGACAGACGTAAACCCGTCGAGAAAAATAATTCTAGTATTGCTTTGTCGCGTAAAATTTTGTTATTATCTACTTTTTTATTTGTTTCTTTTATTTTAATAGGAGCATTTAAAAGTCGATTGAGCTCATCAGTTGAAATCAAATCAAGTGAGCGCTCTTTTATCTTTGCCAAGTCTATCCGATCGGCAGAAAGGGAAGTAATGCCACGCTTCATCAGATATTTAAGAAATGAGCGAATCGCAATCAGGTGATAATTCTGAGTATTTTTCTTGAGGGTCGCAGCTTGTTGCCCGCGAATTTTTAACCCCGGCTGACGATTGAGATAAAGACGGAATTCACGAATATTATCATCAGTTATTTCTCTCGGCCCAGAAATTTTGGCAAATTCGAAAAATCTCGTAAGATAATGGTCATAATTATTGACCGTCTTTAGACTGTTTCCTTTCTCAATTTCTACATGTTCAAGAAATTCTCTCTTTAGTTGTTCTAATTCTGTTGTCATCCCGGTACTAAAATTTTACTTTTAATTAATAATTTTTTATTAAATTGCTTTCCTTTACTATATTTTATCTATACGTTATTTACGTATAAAATTTAGTACGGGACAAGTATTTAATGTCGTACAATAATTATAACATGCGGACGAGAATATATGTCTAAAATTACTCACTTATCCCTACCTCGGCTTCGCCTCGGCGCGCGCCCACACCTACTCGTAATTTTATCCATATATTCTCACCCACAACACCGCTCTTGCGTTTTTAGGGGATTTATGCTAATATGTGCCCACGATGTTAACAACAAAGAAAAAGCAGAATATTATAAAAAAGAGCCAATTACATGATAAAGACACAGGTAGCCCTGAGGTCCAGATTTCTATTTTAAGTAAAAGAATCGATGAATTAGCAGGACATTTGAAGGAACACAAGAAAGACAATAGTTCCCGACGTGGATTGATAAAAATGGTGGCTGATCGCAGAAATCATTTGAAATATCTCGAGAATACTGATAAGGAAAGATTTATAGCTCAAACTAAAAAAATAAAAGCTTAAGCAAAATTCCTCCGACCAGTGTCGGAGGTTTTTTGTTATTTAGACCAATTGTTGTTAATATGAAATAGGTCGATCCCATTAGAAGCCACGATTGTGATTCTTAATGGGTTAACAAAAATTTTAATATAAAAATATAAAAGCAGTTGTAATAAAATAAAATTTATCGCAACCCGCTTCTAACGAGATGATAATAAAACACAAAGAACAAAGAGTAGGAGTTTTTATAGATACATCGAATTTATATCACAGTGCAAAGAATTTATATAAAAGAAAAGTAAATTTTGGAAATGTTTTGAAAGATGCTGTCGCTGGACGAAGACTTGTCCGAGCGATTGCTTACGTTATAACTAGTGAAGGAGGTGAGGAAAAAAACTTTTTTGACGCCTTAACTAAACTTGGAATCGAAACTAAAACAAAAGAATTACAAATTTTCTCCGGTGGCGCCAAGAAGGGTGACTGGGATGTCGGTCTCGCTGTTGATGCTATGAAGATGGCACCAAAGCTCGACGCAGTGATACTAGTCGCCGGAGACGGGGACTTCGTTCCACTTGTAGAATACTTACAAAGTACTTCAGGAGTTCAAGTTGAAGTCGTTTCATTTGGTAAAAGTGCTTCTATGAAATTAAAAGAACAGGCAGACGATTTCCTCGATTTGTCGGATAATTACAGAAAGTATTTAATCTACTAAAATAAAAAACACTCTTCCAAAAAAGAGTGTTTTTTGTTATAATAGTGTTATTAATAAGTAATTCGTTACTCTCTGGACAGTTAGAGTTGAAGCCACAATTTAGGTTTCAAAACTAGAGTCTGGAGATTAACTACATCCAGCACTAAATTTTATGAAATAAAATTTAGTGCTGGATAAAAAAAAATATATGCAAAGTAAAGAATACGAAGTAGAAATTGGTGGTAAGAAAATTATCGCGATGTTTAGTGATTTGGCCGACCAAGCCAATGGTTCAGTAATATTAAAATCAGAAGGAACAGTCGTCATGGCAACTGCCGTCATTTCAAAAGATGGAAGTAAAAATATGGGCTTCTTCAATTTGACTGTCGAATATTTAGAAAAGTTTTATGCTGCCGGGAAAATTCTTGGTGGTCAATATAATAAAAGAGAGGGAAGACCAAGTGACCAATCGATTCTTGCTGCTCGAATGATAGATAGAACTATTCGTCCACTTTTTGATCAACACATCAAAAATGCCGTACAAGTAATTGTCACGGTCATCGCAGTCGGTAATACTGACCCAAAAACTCTCGGAATAAATGCGACATCAATCGCTCTTCACTTATCTGACATTCCTTGGAATGGACCAATTGGCGCAGTCCAAATAAGTAAAACCAAAGAAGACCAAACAATAAAAGTAAACAACTATATCCCGAACTCCGACGAAGCAGTTTACACACTCGACTTACTTGTCTGCGGAAAAGATAAAACAATTAATATGATTGAGGCTATGGCCTTCGAATTAAGTGAAGAAGAAATCGGACAATGTTTCGATCTTGCTTCTAGTGAAATTACAAAGTGGGAAGAATTTGAAAAGAAACTTCACAATGAAATGGGGAAAGAAAAACTTTCCTTCCCAAGACCAGAAACACCTGCAGAAATTATTTCTCTTTTTGAAAAAGAAATTGTCCCAATTTTGGAAAAAGGATTATTTAGTAAAAATGGCAAAAAGATCGCTAGCGAAGCAGAAGATGCTTGGGGAAATATTCTCAAAGAAAAATATTCTGAAGAACAAGAAGAAGAAATTTCGATTGCTGAAGATTATTTACATTATTACTTAGATAAAGAGTTTCATAAAAAAGCTCTTGAGGAAAATATTCGAGCTGATGGAAGAGCAATGGATGAAATTCGTAAACTTTACGCTAAAGCTGGAGGAATGTCGAGTGTGTTACACGGTTCCGGAATATTTTATCGAGGGGAAACACATGTGCTCTCAGTTCTTGCTCTCGGTGGACCAGAAGATATGCTAGTAATTGAAGGAATGGAATCCCAATCAAAGAAAAGATTTATGCATCACTATAATTTCCCTCCATATTCAGGCGGTGAAACAGGAAGAGTTGGTGGAATAAATCGCCGAGAGATGGGTCATGGTTTTCTTGCAGAAAAAGCTTTAACACCAGTTATACCAGATAAAACAGCTTTTCCTTATACAATCCGTGTCGTATCAGAATCAACAGCTTCAAACGGTTCGACTTCTCAAGCATCAATTTGTGCCGCAACTATCGCATTGATGGATGGTGGAGTTCCAATCAAAACTCCTGTCGCAGGAATTTCTGTCGGTTTAATGACAAGCGAAACAGATAATAGTAAATATGTTCTCCTCACTGATATCCAAGGACCAGAAGATCATTATGGTGATATGGATTTCAAAGTTGCTGGTACGGTAAATGGAATTACGGCAATTCAACTTGATGTAAAAGTAGATGGAGTTCTTATAAATATATTAAAAGAAGCATTAACACGCGCAAAGACTGCTCGCTTAAAAATTCTTGAAACTATCACTGCGGAGATTGCAAAACCGAGAGAATCAATTTCTCAAAATGCTCCAAAAATTTTGACTGTTAAAATAAAGAAGGATCAAATTGGTATGATTATCGGGCCAGGAGGAAAAAATATTAATGCAATTAGAGAAGAAACAGGAACTGAAATAACAATTGAGGAAGATGGAACAGTCTTCATTACTGGTAAAGATGGTGGAGCTGATCGTGCAGTAGCCATAATTGAGAGTATGACTCACGAATACAAAGTCGGTGAAACCGCCGAAGGTGAAGTCGTAAAAATTATGGATTTTGGAGCTTTCGTTCGTATTGGTCATGATACTGAAGGTTTGGTCCATGTGTCAGAAATTGCTCCATTCCGTGTTGAGCGAGTTTCTGATATCCTTAAGGAAGGGGACAAGGTCCCTGTAAAAGTTATTAGACTTGATGAAAAAGGACGATTAAGTTTATCGATCAAAGAAGCTAATAAAGATTTTTTCAAACCAAAAGCCAATTAGAAAAATGTCTCCCGTTAGAAGCCGCGGTCGCAGTGTGTAACGGGAAGATAGACAAAAATAATTATTTAACTTAGTTTAAGTGGGTATGGTTAATTAAAAAATAGACCGCGACCTGCTTCTAACGGGATGGATGAAAATGAAACACAAGAAAATAATAAAGATATAAAAGTTCTTCGAACTTATACTTCAGATATGGCAGATGCAATTAGGGAGAATGAGGTCTCAGTAATCAAAATTGCTATGGCTGAAAAAGAAAAGAGGGACCGAGAAGAAATTTATATTAAAGCAAAAGGAACAAACTTTTCAAAAATACTTCTATTTTTTGGAGGGGTCATTTTAATTGTAGTCGCTATTATTGGATCGATTTATTTGTTCAAAAAAATAAAAGAAAATCCCCAACCAGTTATAGTAGATAAATTTGAAACTTTTATTTCTTATGATTTAAAATCTGATATCGACGTTACAAAAGCAACAAACATTAATACGCTCTTAGAAATTATAGAAACTAACCAGCAAAAAATAGTTAAACAAATAGAAGTATTCTATCTCACAAAAAAGACAAACGAGGTAATTGAAACATTTGATTTAAAAGATTTTCTTTCTCTAATCCAAACAACTATACCCGAAGCTCTAGTTAGATCTTTATCTTCAAAATATTTAATAGGTAAATATTCAAATTTAAATTTTTCTACTGATGAAAATAATAAATCTTCATTATTCTTAATATTGGAAACTACTGACTACAATCAAGCTTATGCTTCTATGCTTGAATGGGAAGGAACCTTATTGAGAGATTTGTTTATCATATTTAGTATTCCAAAACCAAGTAATTTTCTGTTTGAAAAAAAATGGAATGATATTATTGTAAACAATAAAGACGCTCGTGTTTTGTATGGGGAAAATGGGGAAGGAATACTTTATTATGCTTTTATTAACAAAAATGATTTTGTTATTACTAATAACCTAGAAACACTAAAAGAAATTATCAATAGAATACTTAAAAAAAATACTAAATAGATAATACCTGTTGTCATTTAAAAAATTAATGATAATATATAACTATGCAAAAAAATAAAGAAAAATTAGAAGAAGAAAAGCTATTATTAGAGGATGAATTAAGTACTCTTGGTAAGGTAGATAAAACTGGAGACTGGGAAGCGACTCCTGATAGTGAAATTAATGTTCAGGAAGTTCAAGATGATGGAGACATGGCAGATAGAGCAGAAGATTATGAAGAGCGTTCAATTAAATTAAATTCACTCGAGTTAAGACTCTCTGATATAAATAATGCTCTTGCAAAAATGGATGGTGGTGGTTATGGAATTTGTGAAGCATGCGGAAACAAGATTGAGGCTGACCGCCTAGAAGTAAACCCTGCAGCAAGAACCTGCAAAGAAGATATGAATAAGGTCGTTTAGTTTTTTAAAAACCCAAAATTAATTATTTTGGGTTTTTAAATTGATTTATGTCATTCTCAAGAATTTATTCAGCTCAAACACATCTACTTAAAGGCAAAGCAGTAACTATCGAAGTGGATATTACCAAGAAGACTCTCCACTCTTTTACGATCGTTGGGCTTCCCGATAAAGCTGTTGATGAATCAAAAGATCGAATGAGTTCAGCACTGAAAAATTCAGGGTTCAACTCTCCAAAAAATCAAAACCAAAAAATTGTTATCTCTCTTTCTCCGGCTGACCTCAAAAAAGAGGGACCATATTTTGATTTAGCTATCGCATTGTCATATTTACTTTCTGCTGAAGAAATAGATTTTGATCCAGAAAAAAGAATTTTTCTAGGTGAATTATCTCTGAATGGCGAGCTTCGGCCAATCAAAGGAGCTTTGCCTTTAACTCAAGAAGCGAAACGTCTCGGATATAAAGAAATATTTTTACCGATTGATAACGCCGAAGAAGCAGCTCTCGTTGACGGAATCACTATTTACGGAGCCAAAAATTTAAAAGAGGTAATCGAGCATATTCAAATTCCTAAAAAAGATAGAAAAGGAAATTTGCTAGAAAAAGAAGGACAAAAAATATTATCATCGCCGAAAACAAAAATTATTCATAAAGAAAAAACAAATAATATCGATTTCTCCGACATCAAAGGTCAAGAAGGGGCAAAGAGGGGGTTAGAAATTGCCGCCGCTGGTGGACACAATATCGCAATGTCTGGGCCTCCAGGGACAGGAAAGACAATGTTGGCTCGAGTATTTTCACAAGTACTTCCTGATTTGGAAACTGACGATTGTCTTGAGATAACTGGTATTCATTCGATTGTTGGATTGCTCGATGACTCTATTATCACTGAACCACCATTTCGAGCACCACATCATACAGCTAGCTATGTCTCAATGATCGGCGGTGGAGTTAATCCGAAACCGGGAGAAGTAACACTCGCTCACAGAGGAATTTTATTCCTTGATGAATTCCCAGAATTTGAAAAAAGAGTTTTGGAATCACTTCGTCAACCACTCGAAGACAACGTCGTTTCTATTTCACGAGCCAAAGGTTCAGCTATTTTTCCATCAAATTTTATTTTGATCGCCGCCATGAATCCTTGCCCATGTGGAAATAAGGGCAATAAACAAAAAGAATGTATCTGTAAACCAAGCGATTTAGATAGATATAAAAGAAAGTTATCAGGACCAATAATGGATCGTATAGACATTTGGGTAACAGTCGGGAATGTTGACTATGAAAAACTTTCAAACACAAATCAAGAAGGCGAGAAAACTTACATAATAAAAGAAAGAGTCAGAAGAGCTCGAGATATCCAACTAAAAAGATTTAAAAATTCTCCTAGGAAGATAACCACTAACAGTGAAATGAATGTCAAAGAATTAAATATTTACGCTCCGCTCGATGAAGTCACAAAAAAATTACTCAACCAAAGCGCCGAGCGATTGAAACTCTCCGCTCGCGCATACCACCGCACCATCAAACTCGCCCGCACTATCGCAGACTTGGAGGGAAGCGAAAATATAACCGCCTCGCATATATTAGAAGCACTACAATACCGACCAAGAGAAAATTAAGCACAAATCAATAATTCAATATTGCGTCTTTAACAAAGGTGTAACAGTTGTAAACGGGTGTAAGCATCTGTTACAAATAAAATATGAAAAAATTTAATAAAATTAGTAAAGAAAACATCAAAATCGGAGCTAAAACTCTAGGGAATATTCTATTAGCTGGTATTGCTATCGCTGGAGTAGCTGGAATAGCAGTTATGGCTCCGAATGCAGTGCAAATACTTAAATATGTATTACCTGAAGATGATATCAAACGTCATTATAAATACAGAGCAAATCACAGTCTTAAAAAATTAATTTCTGATGGATATGTCCAAGAAAAAATAATGAATGGGAATAAAATATTCTCTTTAACTATGAGAGGGAAATTAAGGTATGAATCTTTGAGAGAAAGGAAAAATAGAAAATGGGATGGTAAATGGAGGATTGTATCTTTTGATGTATATGAGAAAAACAGAAAGAAAAGAGATTTACTCCGTAGGGAACTTCAAGCCTATGGTTTTCAAATGATGCATCAAAGTATGTGGATATATCCTCACCCTTGCGATGAGTATGTTGCTCTACTAAAATCAGATTTATCTTTCGGCAAAAATGTCCAATACATGCTAGTGGACTATGTGGACATGCATATGGAATTGAAGGAAATGTTTAATTTATAAAAATATTCGTAGTTTACAAATTTTTAAGAATTTTATACTTGTGACAGTTGTAAACGGGTGTAAGCAACTGTTACAAACCCAAAAAATAAAACAAGATAGATTATGGGGCTAGTGTTAGATTTCTTTGTCGAGACGTTTGGCTTCTGCCCAAGAAAGCTCGTAGATTTTTTTCATGGCATCGGCAATTTCAGCTGATTCGATAATTATTCCCAATTTTTCTCGCCAAGAAGCAATCATGACTTTATTGTCGTAAATATTTATCTCCGGTGAAAAATAATATTTATCTTTAGGGACAAATGCAATTTCTCTTTTTTCTTCTTTATCATGAGCGCGTCTTTCCATTCCAATTTCAGTATTCGGAACTATTGCTCGAATAAAAATCCCTGCCTTTGCTCTTCTATTATAATAATCCGGGAAATATCCAGGAAGTCCTGCGTGCATATCATCAGCAGTTGCATAAGCTCTTATCGGTTCGTGTGAAGTAAGAGTATCTTCGTAAACTTTTTCCATTCCTTCTCGGCCTTCATAAAAGAAAACTTTTGGCCTATCAGTAACATTATGAATTGATTTCAATTCGGGAATTATTTTCTTGGCTTCATTAATAAATTTCTGATCTTCTTCAATTTTATTTTGAAGTAATTTTGCAATTTGATCGGGCGATTCGGCGACATATTCTTGCTTGGGCTCTTTGCCAGAGACTTTCACTAGTTCTTTTACTGACAGGGAAGCAAGGACATGGTAGCCGGTTGGGCGATTAATCCCAGCCTTGCGAGATATCTCCGTAACGGTGCCTTTTCCAAGTGAAAGTAGGGCTAAATAGACGACAACTTCCTTCTCGGAAAATCCGATAAATTCGAGGCTCTTCTTTAAATCGAGATTTTCGTTTTCCATAATCTGAGTATATATTAAAGCCCAGTATTTTGTCAATGATTGCGAACAGAATTTATATCTATGCCTATTAACTTTTATAATAAGCATAATTATCCACATATTTTGCTCATACTACTTGACAATAAATTTATTATTACTATGATTAAAATGTATGGTGAAAAAATTGTGTAAAACATGTGAGAAAGAATTTGTAATCAGAGACGAAGATCTAGTTTTTTATGAACAGATGAAAACAGCATCTCCACTTTACTGTCCGGAATGTCGTATGGCACAACGACTTATGTTTCGCAATGAAAGAATTTTATATAAAAGGCCTTGTGATTTGTGTAAAGAAAATATGATTACTCTTTACTCGCCGGAATCACCATACAAAGTGTACTGTAGTAAATGCTGGTGGAGCGATGAATGGGATCCAAAAAGTTTTGCAAAAGATTATGATTTCTCAAAAACTTTTTTTGAACAATACAGAGAATTACAACTTGAAGTTCCAAGACTCGGACTTGCAGCATTTAAAAATATTAGAAGTGATTATACAAATGGTTCAGCAGAAAATAAAGACTGCTATCTGATTTTTGCATCCGATTATAACGAAGATTGTCTGTATAGCAGATTACTTCAACGAGATAAGGGTTGTGTGGATTGTGCATTCCTTCATGAATCAGAATTATGTTATGAGTGTATCGACTGTCGCGGATGTTTCAAGTGTATGTTCTCGGAACAATGCCAGTCATCAACCGATCTATTGTTCTGTTACAACATGCGTAATTCAAACAATTGTATTTTTTGCACAAATGGGAGAAACATTTCTGACTCAATTTTAAACGTTAAATACACCAAAGAAGAATATGAGAAGAAAAAAGAAGAAATTCTTAAGAATTACGAAAGTATTGAGAAAGCTAAAAAAGAGTTTGTGGAATTAAAAAAGAAAACCATAGTTAAATTCTCTAATCAAACAAAATGTCATAACGTGACTGGTGATTACCTACACAATTGTCAAGATGGGGTAATGCTTTATGATACTTACGACGCAAAAAATTGTTCTTACATGAAAGACACTGAGAAACCAACAGATAGTTGGGATTGTAATAATTATTATAAACCTCAATTTGGATACAATATCATGGGGGCTCTGGAAGGAAGCAGGCTTAAGAATTCGGCTTTCGTATTTTATAGTAATGAAGTTGAATACTGTGATATGTGTTATTACTTAATAAATGGTATGGGTTGCATCTCTATACGAAAAGGAAACTATATGATTTTAAACAAAGAGTATGAGAAAGAAGAATTTCTTGAATTGAAAAGTAAAATTGAAAATGAGTTAAAAAAAGAAGGATCGTTTGGACAATTCTTCCCGCCAGAAGTTGCGCCTTTTGCTTACAATGAATCTCTAATTCATGATTTTTTCCCTCTTTCAAAGGATGAAGCAATAAAGAGAGGTTACAGGTGGCAAGAAAGAACTACCGGAACATATGATAAAGAAACAATTGAAAAAGGTAAAGTTCCAAATTCAATTGATGATGTTGATGAAAAAATTCTTGATGAAATATTAGTTTGCAAAGATTGTAAAAAGAATTTCCGCATAACCAAAACCGAATTTGATTTTTATAAAAGAATGCACTTGCCAATACCTCATAAAGATTTTGAATGCCGACACAAAGATAGAATGAAAAAAAGAAATGGAATGGAACTTTGGGAGAGAAGTTGTATGTGTGAACAAAAAAATCACCATAACCACAATGAGGGGAAATGTAATGAAAAATTTGAAACTACATATTCACCAGATCGTCCTGAAATTATTTATTGTGAGACATGCTATCAGCAAGAAGTAAGTTAGATACAAAATAAAAAACTCCGACAGCGGAGTTTTTTATTTTGTATATTATTTAAAATGTCGGTCTCATCTTTGAACCATTAGCATTTTCAATTTCGAAATGAAGATGTGGACCAGTTGAACGTCCAGTGTTACCGAGTGATCCAACTTTCTCCCCTTGAGAAACATTTTCTCCTACACTCACTGAGACTTTACTTAAATGAGCATAAAATGTCTTTGTCCCATTTGAGTGTTGAACCACAACATAATTACCATAGCGCCCGCCACAGCTTGTTTTCCCCTCAACACAACCACTTATAACTTTTACAACAACACCTGAAGCTGCTGCAACTACTGGTGTACCCCTCACATTTCCAAAATCAATCCCATAGTGAAACCCTCCCTTCCTTGAACCATAAGGAGAAGTAACAATTCCAGATACTGGTTTCATATAATATCCAGATGGGGCCTTTGTGTTTGAAGGTGCAACATAATTTGAACCTGAAGAAGAGGAAGCCTTCGGAGCAGTTGGTTTAATAATACCGTTTGGAACGAAAATAATATCGCCAACTTTTAAAACACTACTATCAGGAATATCATTGAAAATAAGAATGTCTTCTGATTCAGCTTCATATTTACCCGCAATTTTACTAACAGTATCACCACTCTTAACGATATGTTTAACTCCAGTCACTGGAAGAATTCGAAGTTTTTGCCCAATTGATATGGTTTGACCAGAAATATTGTTTTCCCAGCGAATTGTGTTTACAGATACACCTACTAAATCTGCAACTTCTGACAAGGTATCACCCTCTTTGACTGTATAAATATTAATTTGATCAGACAAAGAACTTTTTTCTAAAGGAATCCCAGAATCAAGAGCTCCATTACTCTCTAAATATGAACCATCCCAACCTATTCTTAAGTCATCTTCAGGTTCATTAGCATTCTTAAGATCAGGATCTGAAGAATTCGTCTCAAGAAGACCCATATTCTGCAAATTACTATCACTTGGGACGCTTACTTCATCAGCTTGGGCTTCTCCACCAAAAACGGTTGTTGTCAAATCAGAAAAAAAGCTAGCATTAACCATTGAAGGAGTGCTAGCAACAAAGGAAAGAGTTATAAAAAAGGAACAAGCCTTAATAATATAAGACTTGAAAAATAAGGATATATTCATCTTGAGAGGTCCTTTTTGAGAGAGACCAACAAAAGAATCTTTTGATTTGAGTTTAATAAGCCTAAATAATTAATTACACCATCTTACCCCTTGTTTAGGAATACAGTACGACCGCTATGCGCGATAACTATATCGTAAGCAAAAATCAGTGTAATTGTTACAATCGTCTCGGAAAAGCTTGAAAAATAAAGCTTAAATTATGATTCCTGTAGTATAAGACCCATATCAAAGGTCCTACTTATTAAGGGTAGCCCATATGGATAGGGTAGTCAACCAGGTTATGCACAAGCCAAAATTAAACAACGATTAACAAAATTTGACAATAAAAATAGCTAGGTGGTATAATGTAAGTGTATTAGAGTAAAAAAACCTAAAATAACTAATGAATATAAGTCCAAGAGAAAATACTCCGGAGAATGCCATCGAGAGCTTAAAAAGTATCGGCTTTGCCGATGAATCAGAAAAAAGAAGAAGAGAGCTATTGGAAAGACGTAATAATCTAAGAAAAGAAACCAAAAGGGAAAGACCTGCGAGTAAAGATAGTTTTATGGCAGATATTAAATGGGAAACTACCGACACAGAAGAAGTAGGAACTTATGAGATAAATATTGATGGAAAATTAGTAAAAATATTTGCAAATGATGTAAAAAATGATGATGGCCAAAGTATTGGTTGGCAGGTATATTGTTCAAACAATAACCTTCTCAAAGAAGAATACCCGGATTCTGTTTATGGTTCTGAAACAAAAGAAGAGGCCATGGATAAGATGAAGGAAATGATAATAACAGCAAATAACATAAAGAGATATTTTGAAAAAAATGAAAGACCCAAAAATACTCCTCATGTGAACAAAAACACAACCGAGAAATACAAATACACTAAGACAATCGAGGAGATTGCTGAAATTCTGAAAAATCAAAAAATAAGTGAAATTGTTGTAGCCGGAGAAACTTACACAAACCCTGAGACAAAGGAGAAAAAAATAAAATTCGCTCCGGATTTAGACACGAAGACAGCGTTATACATATTTAATAATTATAACAATAAACCCCTCGACGAAATCTATCAGGAAGGATCTTTCTCGACAATAGTCAAGAAAGGAGAATCTGAAAATGGTATCAGTGATGGGAAAATTAAAACAAAAAATCTTGAAAGTGTTGAAAAAAATAAAAATGGTGTGAAGGTATATGTGGATGCGGGGGGAAGATGGGTAAGCATAGACAAGGAAGGAAAGGTAACAACTATATATATTGACCATCATGGTTCTGGCTTACGAAATGAAACTTCGGGAACTAAGATGGTAATCGAGATTATGGAAAAGGCTAATCTTCTCAAGGAAATGCCAGAGTGGTTAAAGAAATTTGCCGATTTTGTAAATAATGTAGACAACCTATCATTCGCTAAAGCTAAAAATAATAAAGGGAAGAGAATTTTTAACGAGAATTATTTTAGGAATGAGTGGCCTGATTCTTTATTTGCCTTAGCTGAAAAAAGAATCCCATTTAATAAACTGATTGAATTGTGTAAGTCTGGAAAGATTAAAGACCCATCTAGGCCGTTTACAGAAGAAGAGCTTGATGGTGAACTTGGCAACATTGTAGTAGGAGAGATGGAGAACAAGAAAACTGGCGAAATGGTAAAACAAACTATCAGAGATTTGTGTAGAAATGAGCGTAGGGATGTCAACAACACTATTGATGCAATAAAAAAATCTGAGGAACACAATGAGGAAAGAGGACTAATTTTAAATACGAAAGAACTCGGCAAGATAGTTTACCATGATTATTTCCGAATCAAAACGAAAAACGGAAGATTCATAACAAATAAAATAATCGACCATATAGCAATTAAAGCAGCTGTGGTAAGAGGAAACGATTCATTTGTAAGCTGGAATACAGAAAAGAAGAAGTTTTTCATCTCCTCTATTAACTCTAAAGACTTACCCCAAATAGCTAATCGCATAAATAGTACATACCCTAACTGTTGCAGTGAAAGTAGGGGAACTTTCATATTTGGAAATATTCCCGAAGGAATGACTGAAGAGAAGTTCTTGAAAATTATTGGAATTGAACAAAAAGAGAAAATAGTAGTAAAAAATAAACAAAAAGAAGAAGCCACTGAAAATAATGAGGAAAAGGAAGATCGCGAAAATCTGATCAATGATCTTGCCGAAATTATTGTAGATATTTTAGATGAGGAAGGAATTATTGATTTAAACAAGGTTGAGAAAATAGAATTCATGAAAAGAAGATTGATGGAGGAATTAGAATTGGATGAAGATATTGCTTCTCGATTAGCAGAAATTGCCCTAGAGGACGAAGAAGGAGACAATCAGGCCATAATCTTGCCTGAAAAAACAGAATATAACAAAAATTCACCAGAAAAATGGCCGGGGACACCAGAAGAATCTGACCATATGGTAGAGGAATTCATTAATAAAGCTATAGGAGAAGGTAAGGAGATTTTCTTTTCTCCGTTTCCTGATCCAGACGGATTTTTTTGGAAAGATAAGATATCAGAAAAGATAGAAGGTGATAGCGGGTATATCATAACAAAAAAACCTAATTCAGAAAAAGCTGAATTCATGTTTCTTCCTAGTGACGGAAAATACAAAACAGAAAATACACTTAGCGCAATTGTCGGCTGGGAAAATAAATTGCGACCCGTATGTGATATGAAGTTCGATGAAAACACAAATGACCATAAAAAAATTATACAGCAGCAAAATGGCACACTTAAATTAGAAAACAATAAATGGAAAGTTTCCGACAAGCTACCCATTAAAATCGACAATTATTGGCGAAAACCAAGTTATCATTAATTTGGTAAAGGATAATCAACTATCATTCATTTTTATTTTTGTGATATAATAATAACGTGAAATTCTCTATATTGACAATATTAAAATTATTTGGTATAATATATAAGTTAAAATTATAAAGTTAGTATCTATAAAATAAAATATGCCTAAAAATTTAAATGAGAAATTGATGGGAGCTTTATCAGAAGAAGGTGGCTCAATGGATGCACTTAAAGAATCAATAGAAAAAAGAAAAACAAGAAAAGCTGAGGAAAAAGCACAAGAACAAGAGAGCCCCGAAAAAGATACTACCGGTGAAAAAAAAATAGATAGTGTTCAGGATAAAAAACTGGAGGTAGAAGATGGAGATTTGTATGAAAAAGTAAGAGATTTTATCTTAAGCACAAGGAAGACTTCTCCTGTTGAGATTGCCAAAAGATTTAAAATTAGTCAGAAAAAGGCTAATGCTTTTTTCAGTATATTAGAAAAAGAGGGGATTATTGGTCCATCAGAAAATGGAGTGGGGCCAAGAGAATTTTTTGGAAAGAAAAACGATGAAAAAACCACGACTAACACAAAACCAGAGAATTCAGAAGTAGGAGAAACTTCGAAAAACAAAAATGACAATAAATCAGCAGAAAATAATCCAGAATTAACTCCTAAAATGGACGAGGCCTCCGAAGAAACCGAACCTACAATAGCGCCTGTAAGCGAGAAAGTTCTAGAAGAAATTGCTAAAAAAATAAAAGAAGCAAAAGAAAAACTTACTAAAGATGAGAATGCTATTTATGAGGATCACATAGCTGAAATATTTGATATAATCGAAAAATTAAAAAAAGGCGTTGAAAAGAATGAGGGGACAGGGACAAATTTGGAAGAAAAAAACGGTCTCGAGGAAGCCCGAGAAAATTATTTTAAAGAATACAACAACTTCCATAAAGAGCAAAGAAAACGAAGCGCTATCAATAAAACTCGAGCTTCAATTTTAAATATGTTTAGAGTTGAAAACGAAAAAGAAGTTATCGGAAAAGAAGAATTATCTTCGGAAATGTTAAAGGAAAAAGAAAAAATCTATTTTGAACAGAGAATTCTTCACTTAAAAGAGCTCGAAAAAACTCTTAGCGAACAAGAATTCCAAGATGAAACAAAAATATTTCTGGCATCTGAGGCTGAATTAAGAAAACAAAACCAAACAGAAAATGGTCCATTATCAGCAAGACTCAAAACTAAAGTCAGTAAAGGAATAGAGGCATTAGATAAATTCGGAAGTGAAGAAAAAGAGGGATGGAAGGGAAAAGCACTAGAATATGGCAAAAGGTTCACAAAAATGGCAGTTAGTATGGCATTAATTGGTCTTACTGGATCTTTTTCTGTCGAAACAGTGGCAAAAATGGGTCACGGAACAGCTAGTGCTCTTGGTGGTGGAGTAACTTCATATATGGGAAGAAAAATGCTTGTCGGATTAGGCCTTGGATCTATTATGAATGTGGAAATGTCGAAAAAGAAAAAGCTAGCACTTCAAATTGCTGTAACAGCCGTCTCCCTTGGTCTTGCTATTGTTGGTGGAACTATTGTACCTGTCGGTGCTGCTATGGCTGTGGGAATTGGACTTTCACAATTGGCCCAAAGAGGATTCTCAGAAGGAAAAATTAAAGAAAGATTCGAAAAGGTTGAAAAAGAAAATGAAATAGTTGTAGAAAAATTAGAGGAAACTGTAGCAAAGTTCGAAAAAGAATATGCTGAA
>Ga0247842_10001926_pt1 | contig 32563 bp, 27 predicted proteins | sample LaCruzMarch2015__3_FD_192411 | JGI IMG/M metagenome (GOLD analysis project Ga0247842, IMG submission 192411) | Freshwater microbial communities from meromictic Lake La Cruz, Castile-La Mancha, Spain - LaCruzMarch2015_19m | ecosystem: Environmental > Aquatic > Freshwater > Lake | place: Spain...
AACGAACGACAGCGCTGTTTATCTGGTCCAGGCCTACGGGCCCGAGGGGATCCGTGTCGGCGGGCGCACCCTCACCCGTGGTCTGATCCTGACCCCGGAGCGGATCATCGAGGACTGGGGGCCTCGGCGGATCGCCGACCTGGATCCAGGGCATCTGCAAACCCTGATCGCGTTGTCACCGGAAGTGATCGTATTAGGCACCGGTGCCGTACAGGTGTTCCCCGACCCGGCGTTGTACTTTGCGGTGCTGGAACGGCGGATCGGCTGCGAAGTGATGGACACCGGCGCGGCCTGCCGCACGTACAATATCCTGGTTGCCGAGGGTCGACGGGTGGCCGCCGCGCTGCTGCCCTGGTGACGCCCGGCGCCGGTTTTCAATTGCTAATCCTTAATCTCAGGAAGTCGTCCCAACTCATGGACCGTAAAATTATCCTCGGCGTGCTGACTGCCGCCATTCTCGGTTTTGTCGGCGTGCTGCTCCTGATGCCTCCGACCATTCAAGACGAGGTGGTACGCCTGCCCTGGCGGGTGACCACGGACCAGGCCGGCCGCACCCAGGTCTTCGGCTTCACCCTGGGCAAGACGACGCTTGGCGAGGTGCGCAAGTTCTTCGGCGAGGACGGCAGCATCAACCTGTTCCAGGCGCCGGACGGCCCCGAGCCGCTGGGCGTCGAGGTCTTTTTCGAACAGGTTTATCTGCAGAGCCTGCGCGCCGACTTCATCGTCACCCTGGACGTCAGCCAACGGACCCTGGCACCCATGTATGAGCGCGGGCTGCGCATCAGCCAGATGGAAAGCGGCAGCAAGCGGGTGAAACTCGACCCAACCGATGTGGCGACCCTGCTCGCCAGTCCCATCCGTACCATCACCTATCTACCCCAGGCGCGACTCAGCACGGAGGTGATCGAGAAACGCTTCGGTGCCCCGGCCGAGCGCCGCATCGAGCCCGAAACCAACGTCGTCCACTGGCTCTATCCCGAGCGCGGCTTCGACCTCGCCCGGCACCCCAAGGGCAAGGTTGTCATCCAATACGTGAACCGGGCGGACTTCGCGCGGCTGGTGCAACCACTGGGCGGGTCCTGACCCGCACCCGACGTACTGTCGCAGATTGCTGCCGAACGGTACCCGAATCAGACGATTCCTACCCCACACTCAGCCATCGGTGGGCAGCTTTGCCTGACTGCTTTAGTTAGTATTTAAGTCGACAGGTTGGCTGGAAGACTTTGGTTAAGACCGGAGGCTGGGATCATGAACAGGCGAGTCGATGTCGCCGTTATCGGCGCGGGTCATGCGGGTTTGAGCGCGATCAGAGAGGTCCGTCAGTCGAACAAGCGCTTCGTGCTGATCAACGGCGGCGGCCCCGGCACCACTTGCGCCCGGATCGGCTGCGTGCCGTCGCGGGTTGCGCTCCATCTGGCGGAAGTCTGCAACGGCCGCCGCGCCGCCGACTGGCTTGGCCGCGCGGGCGGCGCGTCTTGGGAGGTCGACCCGACCGCGGTGCTGGACCACGTGCGCGTGCTGCACGATTCCTATGTCGATTCGGCGCTGACCGGCGGCGTCGATGCGCTGGGCGATGCGCTGATCGAGGACTATGCCCGGTTCATCGGCCCCAACACGCTGCGGGCCGATGGCCAGACCATCGAGGCCGCCGCCATCGTGATCGCGACCGGTGCGCGCAGCGTCGTTCCATCCGATTGGCAGGAACGGCTGGGTGACCGGGTCCTGACCATCGAAACGCTGTTCGAACAGGAACGTCTGCCCGCTTCGGTGGCGGTGGTCGGACTCGGGCCGATCGGTCTGGAGATCAGCCAGGCGTTGCATCGATTGGGGGTTCGGGTGATCGGCATCGATGCCGGTGAGCGCGTCGCTCACTTGCCGGACCCGGTCGTCAATCAGGCCGCCGTGGAGATGCTGCGTCATGCGTTTCCGATCTGGCTCGGCGCCCGCGCCACGGCGGAACTGAGCGGTGACAAGGTGCTGGTCCGCGCCGGACCGAATCAGGCCCTGGTGGAGCGGGTTTTCATCGCGACGGGTCGTCATCCGAACCTGGACCGCCTGGGCCTGAACATGGTCGGCTGTGCCACCGACAGCCGTGGTGTGCCGATCCATCACCCCGCGACCCTGCGGGCCGGCCGCCTGCCCATCTATGTTGCCGGCGACGCGGGCGGCACCCCGGCCAACCTGCAACTGGCCGCTGAGCAAGGTCGGGTCGCGGGCTACAACGCCTCGCACCACACGCCCATCAGTCTGGCCGCCAAGACGCCTATGTCCATCGTCTTCAGCGAGCCGAGCATCGCGTGGGTGGGTCCCGACTGGTCCGCGTTGGATCATAGCCAGGTTCTGGTCGGGCAGATGCGCTTCGGTCAGCCGGGGCAGGCCGTGTCCTGCGGTCCGCCTGGTGCGCTGCTGCGGGTCTACGCGGATCGCCGGGATGGCCGCGTCATTGGCGGTGCCATGGTTGGACCTGGCAGCGAGCATTTGGCCCACCTGCTGGCGTGGGGTGCCCAGCAGTGTCTGACCGTCCACCAGATGCTGGAAATGCCCTTCTACCATCCGGTGGTCGAAGAGGTTCTGCAGGACGCCCTGAAGGAACTGGCGAGGCGGATTCCTCCGGTACGGTCGCGCGCGTCCACGCTGGGTCGATTGATCACCTGGCGGGGGCAGGCGGCATACGGGGCTTGATCGGCGAGGGTCGCGCCGCCGCGGTCACCGCCTCCACCAACATCCGGCAGTTCTTCACCAAATCGTCGCCCCGGTGCAGATCGCCGCCGATCAGGAGCATGCAGTCGCGGCCATAGAAGTCGATCAGCTCGGGTACCCGCTCGAGACGCAGGCCGCCGGCCGGTACCGGGAAAATCGGTCTGAAATGGCCCATGGGGCGGACGGCGCCATCGACGATCGCGCGGCAGTCCTCATGGGTAAAGGCGAAGCGTCCGCCGTAGCTCGGAAAGATGGTCGCGTCGGCCCCGGCCAGACGGTTGAGTTGGCCATAGAGGCAGCCGTGCGCGACGCCGCTGCGCGGGTCCAGGGTGAAACTGCCCTGGAAGGCCGGGTGGCTCAGGATCGGCAGGTCCAGGGTGTCGTCATCGGCCAGGGCGCGCAACGCATCCAGACCGGCGAGTCCTGGGCAGAACAGCAGACCGCCCGCGCCGGACGCGTGCGCGAAGCGGGCGCGTCGGACGATCTCCAGGGCGGGCGCGGTGACATTAGGCACATAGAGCGCCTGTCTGCCCGTTTCCTGATTCGCCCGTGCGACCGCCTCGCCGCAGCGGGCGACACGCTCGTCGAAGGGGCAGAACGCCTGGTCGGCCAGTCCGTGGTCATCCTTGATCAGGTCGATACCGCCCAGTGCCAACCGGTAGGCCAAATCGGCCAGCGCCCGTGGGCTCAGCCCCATGGGCTTGACGGCCGTGCACAGGAGTGGCCGATCCCGGACCCCGAGTCGGTCGCGCAGCCCCGCCTGTCCGAAGCGCGGTCCGCGATAGAGCAGCGCCAGGCGCTCCGACAGGTCGAAGCCCACCAGCCGAATGCCGGGTTTGATACTGCTATTGCCGAACAGACAGTTGACAAGTTGCGTCAGCTCCCGTCCGGCGACTTCGACCGGATAGCGGATGACCGCCTCCCAGCGGTCCTCCTCCAACGGCTCCAAGGCGGCAAGCTGCCCGACGATCTGCTCGCGAATGGCTGCATTCGGGATCAGATCGTCCGGAAACTCCGCCGTCTGTTCCAGGCAGATGTCCTGCGCCCGCTGCCGCGCTTGCGTCGCGGTGGCCGCTCCGGCGAGGTGGTAAACAGCAGTGAAGCGTTCGCCGCAGAGGGTCAGGGGTTGGTTTTCGTTATTCATCACGCTATTCCGATACGGTCCTCAACGATGAGGACAATTGGCTTCTGGCTCAACACGGATGCAAGGTCGCTGGCTTTAGGCACGGGTCGCCATCTCCTCTGGCACGAGCCGCAGCCGAGGATCAGCCTTATTCAGTAGCGTGAAGCGTTCGTGACTGTAGACCGCGTCTAGAATATGTTCTGAATGAGTAGCGCAAATCAATTGGGACTTCGGTAATGCTTTCCGCAATACGTTGATCATTGTCCGGTGCCAGGCCGGATGGAGATGCAACTCGGGCTCGTCGATCAACACCAAATCATAGGGCGTCCGCTCCAGAAGGAAGGCGCCAATCATGGAAAGGACAGCGAGCTCGCCTGAGCTGAGATCGTCGATGGCAACGCCTTGGGGGTGATCTTTGTCGAACAGAAACAGATCGAATGTCAGATCCTCTTCCGCTTCGTTCTCCAGCGGTCCAGCGTAGTAAGCGATAGTTAGGTTGGCTCGTTGCCCAGCCGCAACCCGAACCTCGAAGCGGCTTTTTGCTCCCGGGTAGAATTCACGCCACAGTTCCATCATGCGCTCGATCAGTTCGGGTGCCGTGACTGCCTGGACCTGCCGGAAACCGCCGATCGCGCTTGCCCCGGTCAGATTGATCAGGTGCTGCTTCAATCGCCATAAAGCATCTGGCGGCCTGGCCGTAGGACGCTTTCCCTTACCCATCGACAAAGGCACGCTTCCGATCAGGCGTGGGGCACGCCAGGACGAGAAGTAGAGCACTTTTGCCTTGAGCCCGGTTGGCAACCCCTTCTTCGGGAAAACCATTGATTGGCTATTTCCGCTCTGTATGAGATGAGATTCGGGCGAGCGCTTGATACGGTACTGTTGGCCCTGATCCTCGATATCCAACTCGATTAAATCGTAGGGCTTGGGTGGGACGCGGTCGGGCAGGGCATCTTGATTGAGTGCCCACAGACATGCCTCCAGCACGCTGGTCTTTCCGCAACCGTTCGACCCCGCTAGTACCACCAGATCGAGTGGACTGTTTTCGCCGGCCGTGAGATCCAACTCCAATTCTGCGATTGCCCGCAGATTCATGATTTTGATGCGGGTGATCTTCATAGCACGTGTCTGAACTCCTATTTGCGTTTATCCGCGGACAAGTCGCTTCCTGAACGTCACAGGTCTTCCGTCTTGTCCGCCGTCCCCAGCGTCTCCAGCCGCACCCTGGTCAGCGCAGACTCGGTGAGCCCAAGCCGAACACCGGTCAAGTCCTCCGCCGCGCGCACCAGGGCCATGGCGTCCAGACCATATTCGCGCAGCAGATAGTCGCGGCCGGCGCCGTGCGCGTAAGTGTCGCGCAATCCGAGGCGGATCAGGCGTTGGCCCAGACCGGCCTCGGCCATCAACTCAGCGACGGCGGAGCCCAGACCGCCGATGATGCCATGGTTCTCCAGGGTGATGACCCCGTGTCGGACCCCGGCAATCGTCTCCAGGATCAGGGGGTCGGTGAAGGGCTTCAAAGTCGAGACATGCAAATGGGCAATCGCGAGTCCGGCGGCACGCAGTGCGGCGGTGGCGCGCAGCGCTTCCTCGGTGCAGATGCCGGTGGACAGGACCGCCAAGTCCCGACCCGCGCCGAGCGGTCGGGCTTGCCCGAGCCGCAGCGGCGCGCCGGGGTCGAACAACCGCGGCACCTCGCCGCGCAGCATCCGCACATAGACCGGGCCATTGACCGCTTGGGCCGCGTCGAGTACGGACTCGACCTCGGTGGCATCACCGCATTCCAGCACCGTCATGTTCGGTAGGAGGCGCATCAGCGCCACATCGTCGATCGCCTGATGGGTCACGCCGCCCGCGGTGGTGAGGCCGGGCAGGAACCCGATCAGGCGGACCGGCAGGTTAGGGTAGGCGATCGACATGGCGACCTGATCGAAAGGCCGCCGGCAGATGAAGACCGCGAAGGTATGGACGAAGGGGGTGAAGCCCTCACGCGCCAGACCGGCGGCGAAGCTCATCATATTCTGCTCGGCCATGCCCATCGAGAAGAAACGATCCGGGTAGGCATCGCGGAACCCGTCCGCCTCGCAGGAGGCGGTGAGGTCCGCAGAGAGCACCAAGACCTCCGGTCGGTCTTTGGCCCAGCGGACCAGGTTGATCCCGTGAGGACGTTGGACTGTTTCGATTGGTGTCGTTGCCATCAGGCGGATGCTCCGCGCAGGGTTTCCAGCAGTCGGCTGTACTCGGCGAACTCCGGTTCGCTCTTGAAGCGGACATAATGGAGCTTGGGTGCGCGTGCGCGCAGCAGGTCGATGCCGCGGCAGGGGTCGGTGCGGGCGATCACCACCAGCGGCCGATCGCGGTCCGCCGTGCGGGCAGCGGCGGCGGGGGCGGCGAGCGCATCACTGTCGTGGCCGTCGACCTCGTGGACCTCGGCACCGAAGGCGCGCAGCCGCGCCGCCAGCGGTTCGATGGTCATGACGGATGACATGGCCCCGTCGCACTGCTGGGCATTGGCGTCGATATAGACGCCGAGCCGGCCGATGCGGTGATGGGCCAGAGCGGCGAAGGCCTCCCAGGCCTGGCCTTCCTGGAACTCACCGTCCGACATGAAGACCCAGACCCAACCGGGTTCCCCGCGCAGCCGCCGCGCCAGCGCGATGCCGCCGGCCTGGCTGATGGCCTGGGCCAGTGACCCGGCGGTGACCTCATGACCGGGGGAGTGCTCGGCACCGATCAACTCCACCGTACTACCGTCCTGGTTGAACTGCGCGAGCGCAGCGGGTCCCAGTCGGCCGACCTCGATCAGCAGGGAGTAGAGCACGAGCGCATAGTGCACCGGAGAGAAGATGAAGCGGTCGAGATCCGGCGCCCGCGGGCCGTTGTAGTCCGCGCCGGTGAAGCTGGCCGGGTTGCCGGCGCCGGGCACGCCGGCGAAGGGGCGGGGCGTCAGCGGCGCCTGACTGGGACCCAGGCGCATCACGCGCAGATAGAGCGTCGCCAGCACCTCGGCCGCCGAACAGGCCTGACTCAGGTAGCCGCCGTTGTGCAGCAGGGTGTGCTCCAGCACCCGGCGGCGCACGGCGGCGGCGACCTGGCCGACCTGGGTTCGGGGGTCTGGGGAACTGAATTCGGCTTGGTCCATCGCGGGTCTCGGCTGGTTTCGATCGCTACGCCGATTGTATCGCCGATCGGCGCAAAGCGACCCTGCTCAAGTGATGCGGTCGCGAGCCTCGATCAAGATTCCGGCCACTTGGACTCGCCGGGTGCGTAGTCAGGCCATCATGGCCTGACACCGTCAGGGCTGGAAGCCCTGACTACGCATGCCACTGGCCGGGATTACCATCAAGGCCGTGGTCACGAGCCTGTCAGTCCCGCGCGGATCTGATATGGTTACGGCAACCCAAGCTCAAAGCCCCGAATCGCGACATGCTTGCGCCTGAACTGACCAACCCCATCCACCGCATCAGCGTCGAGCAGTTCCAGTCTGGCGCTGGATCTTGGCGCCAAGCTGGCTAAATATGCCCGTACCGGGATTTGCCGCTACTGGGTGGTGGATCTGCGGCATCGCACATTACTTGATCACCAGGACCCGGACCGTTTCGGTCGGCGGTACCGCCAACTGCATTCTCTGACCAGCGGAGAAGTCGTCTTCGAGCTGGGGGATGCGCGGATCGGTGTGCCGATGGCCTCGATCCTGCCGGACTGACGAAGCTCGCGGCGAGCGGGTGCGCGGCGGTCAACCGAACCGCCCGGCGGTCAATCCGGCTTGCTCGTCACTTCGCGCTCGAACACAATGCAGCGCCTGTGATAGCTTCAGCCGCGCTGCGTATCCTCGCAATCCTGGCCATCAAGACCGACGGCAGCCTCTGGGCGTGGGGAAACAACGAGTACGGCCAGCTCGGCGACGGCACCACCACCGACCGCCTGAGTCCGGTGCCGGTGATCGGTTTCGAGGGACCGCCCCCCCACCACCGATGCCGACAGGCTGTCGGCGGTCCCAGTTAGGTAGGATGGGCAGAGCGCGGGCGATGCCCATCCTACGCGCGTCTGCGACCACATCACTTTGAACCGCACCCCGACCACGCATCCGGTTTGCCGCCAGGCCCGGATCTGGGGACAATGGCCGGCTAACCACGCTACCGAGAACACCCCCGATGTCCGACAAGGCCCCTTGGATCACCTATCGTCCTGAACTCAAGGTACTCGACTGCACCATCCGCGACGGCGGTCTGGTCAATGCCCACCAGCTTTCCGACACCTTCGTCGGTGCCGTCTATCGCGCGTGCGTCGATGCCGGCCTGGATTACATGGAGATCGGCTACAAGAACTCGAAAAAAGTCTTCCCGAAAGACAAGTTCGGCCCCTGGCGGCACTGCGATGAGGCCGATCTGCGGCGGGTGGTCGGCGACCATGATGCCGCCCGCACCGGGCTCAAGCTCGCCGCGATGGCCGACGCCGGCAAGAGTGACTGGCAGACGGATATCTGCCCGTGCGCGGACAGCCCGCTCGATGTGATCCGGGTCGCCTTCTATGCCCATCAGGTCTCGGAGGCGGTGGAGATGATCCACCACTGCCACGGGCTGGGCTACGAGACCACCGCCAACCTGATGGCTGTCTCCAGTATCACGGAGGAGGAGATCGACACCGTCCTGGAGGCGATCGCCGAGACCCCGGCCAGCACCATGGTCATCGTCGATAGCTTCGGCTATCTCTATCGCGAGCAGATCGATCGGCTCTACAAGAAATACGCCGCGGCCATGGCCGGGAGCGGCAAGGAGATCGGCATCCATGCCCACAACAACCTGCAACTCGCCTTCGCCAACACGATCGAGGCGATCATCCTGGGCTGCAATCGGGTAGACTCGACGATCTACGGTTTCGGCCGCGGCGCCGGCAACTGTCAGACCGAACTCTTGCTCGGCTTCCTGCGCAACCCCAAGTTCGATTTGCGGCCCATCGTCGACGTGATCCAGCATCATGTGGCCCCCCTGCGCAAGGAACTGATCTGGGGGCCGTCGCTGCCCTTCAACCTCACCGGCCAGCTCAACCAGCACCCGCGCTCCGCCATCGAGTGGACCGAGGGTCCTAACCGGGATGACTTCCTGGCCTTCTACGACAAAATCGTCTCGGAGATCTGAGTGCACCATCGCGCCCCATCCGGCAGCCGGCCGCCGCTGAACCGCAACGTCGGGCGGCGCGGCCGCAACGACCCGGTCGACCTGCCGGCTCCCGTGGATGCACCCGGCGAGCGCCTGCAAAAGGTGCTGGCCGAGCAGGGTCTGGGCTCACGCCGTGAGATCGAGGCCTGGATCCGCATCGGGCGGGTGCGGGTCAACGGCCAGGTCGCCACACTCGGCGACCGGGTCACGCCCCTGGATCGGGTGCGGGTGGATGGTCAGGAGATCCGTCGGCGTCCGCGGCGCGACGAGGACATGCAGATCATCGCCTACCACAAGCCGGAAGGCGAGATGGTCACCCGCCGCGACCCGGAGGGGCGCCCGACCGTCTTCCGGCACTTGCCGCGGCCGAAGACCGGGCGTTGGATCGCGGTCGGCCGGCTGGATATCAACACCTCCGGCTTGATTCTCTTCACTACCGACGGCGAGCTGGCTAACCGGCTCATGCACCCTTCGCGGGAACTGGAGCGTGAGTACGCGGTGCGCATCCTGGGTCAGGTCCCGGACGGCACCCTCGACCGGCTGACCAGCGGCATCGCGCTCGAAGACGGCCCCGCGCACTTCGATGCGGTCAGCGCGCGCGGCGGCACCGGTGCCAACACCTGGTACCACGTGGTGCTGAAGGAAGGCCGCAACCGCGAGGTGCGCCGCCTGTGGGAAGCCGCCGACTGCCAGGTCAGCCGCCTGATCCGGGTGCGCTACGGCAACGTCGAGTTGGGTCGGCGGCTCTTCCCCGGCAACTGGCGGCCGCTGCTCGACGACGAACGCAAGCTGCTGCTGTCATTGGCCGGGATGGAGTCGGAGCCGCGTAAGCCGCGGCTGCGCAGCACCGCCGCGCGGGCTTGGCAGGGCGGGCGGTAGCGGAGCCGTTACGCTGAACCGAATGTACGCCGGGCTTGGCGTGACATCGCCTTCGTCCCCAGGCATGGCCTTGTCGTAGGGGGTGGGTTTCAAACCCGCCCTTTTACGTCCGGTTAGGCCGACCACTGCTGCTCAATCGCGTCCAGCGCGAAATGCGTTGTTAAACTGTAAACCGCGCCAGCTTCAGCAATCGTTGAGTCTGCCGGGCCGATCGCATCCAAGAACATCGCATACCGCGCTGGGCGCGGTTTACAAATAAAGCAAGATCGCAAAATAATGGCTCACGCTGCCGGCCAGCACGAACAGGTGCCAGATGCCGTGGCACCAGGGCCAGCGGTTATCCAGGGCGTAGAAGATCACCCCGACCGTATAAAAGAGACCACCAGCCACCAGCCACCAGAAGCCGGCCGGGGGCAGAGCGGCGATGATGGGGCCAAGGGCGAACAGGATCAGCCAGCCCATCAGCAGATAGATGGCGACCGACAAGAGCCGTCCGCCGCCGCCGCGCAGGGTGTCGATCACCATGCCCGCGACGGCCAAAGCCCAGACCGCGCCGAACAGCCACCAACCCGTCTTGCCCTTCAATGCGACGAGGGTGAAGGGGGTATAGGTCCCGGCGATCAGCAGATAGATCGCGTGGTGGTCCATGACCTGGAAGAAGTCTTTCGCACGCCCACGCAGACTGTGATAGAGCGTGGAGGAGAGATACAGCAGAAACAGCGTGGCCCCATACACGGAGAAGCTGACGATGCGGATCGCTTCGCCCTTCACGCCGGCCAGGGTGACCAGCACCGTAGCCCCGATCAGCGCCAGGACCGCGCCGACCAGATGGGAAATGCTGTTGAAGCGCTCGCCGCGGTACATGTTGGTTATGACCTCTGCCGATCAGCCCGGACGACCGCGAAATTGCGCTTCGAGCCACTGACGCATGCGCTGTGAATCGCCCATCGGTGTGCGTTTGCCGGCTGAATCCAGGAACACCATGTCGAGCCGCCGCCCGCTGATCACGGCCCGCATCACCAGGCAATGGCCGGATTCGCTGACATAGCCGGTCTTGCTCAGTTCCACCCGCCAGTTCGGGTCCTGCACCAGCGGATTGGTATTGCGGTAGGCCAGGCGGTCGGCGTCGCCATAGGGCTGCACTTCCATGGTCGCGCGGGTGGTGAGGTCCTGGATCAGCGGATAACCGGCGGCGGCGCGCACCAACTTCACCAGGTCCTCAGCCGTCGAGCGATTGCCGCCGTCCAGCCCGGTCGGGTCCGCGTAGCGCGTGTCGACCATCCCGAGCGCGGCCGCCTTGCGGTTCATGGCGGCGACGAAGTCCGGTTTGCCGCCGGGAAAGGTCGTCCGTCCCAGGGCGGAGGCCGCCCGGTTGTCGGACGACATCAGCGCCACTGCCAGGGTCTCCCAGCGTTGCAAGGTGGCCGCCCGATCGATGCGCAGGCGCGAGCGGCTATGGCGCAACTGATCGCGATCGGATTCCAGGATGGTCAGCGGTTCATCCAGCGGTGCGCCGGAATCCAGCACCACCATGGCCGTCATCAGCTTGGTGATCGAGGCGATCGGCTTCTGATCATGGCTGTGTTTGGCATAGAGCGGCTGTCCGCTCTCATCCACCACCAGTACGGCCGCCGACTGGAGGTTCAGGTTGGGGGTAGTGTTGCGGGGCGGGGCAGTGCCTGCCGCGCTGCTGCGCTCCGGGTCGACCCCGAGGGCCGCGCCCAAGGGGAGGGCGAGGGCGAGGGCGAGCAGGACGCACGCGGTTTGGTGATTCACGCTCATTTGAGGATCCGTCAATAAGGTGTTGCGGCGAGTGCCGCGGAATCGGGGCCGCGTGATTTTCGGGTTGTCTGTTCCCCGCAAGCGCAATATGGTAGCCGGGTCGCGACCGCAGGTTAAGCACCGATGCGGTTTTTGTTGCCGGAAGCTTGACCTATCGTCTACATGATGTTCCGGCAATCGCCTAATCGCGTTCCCGGAGACAAGCTGACGGCTGACCGCCGGCTGCCGACACTCCCATCGAACGCGTCCACCCACATCCGCAGCAACGAGCCCAAGTGACCCCCACCCACATCCGCCGTATCGATGTCGACCCGGCGCAGCCGCCCGCTGCCAACCCGCGCGAACTGCTGCATCAACTCTACCGCAGCCGTGGACAGGACGCATCCGCGACCGCGTTGGGCCTCGCGGATTTGGCGCCTTATACGACGCTGGCGGGGCTGGAGCCCGCGGTCGCGCTGCTCGCCGCGACCCTGCGTTGCGGCGCGTCGATCCTGGTGGTGGGCGACTATGACGCCGACGGCGCCACCGGCAGTGCGCTGGCCGTGCTGGGTCTGCGCGCCCTGGGCGCCCGCGCCGTATCCTATCTGGTGCCGAGCCGCTTCGCCTACGGCTATGGTCTGAGCCCACCCGTGGTCGAGGCCGCGGCGCCGCAATCTCCCGGCCTGCTGATCACCGTCGACAACGGCATTGCCGGCATCGCTGGGGTGGAGCGGGCCAATCAGCTCGGCATCCCGGTGCTGATCACCGACCACCACCTGGCCGGGGCGGAGTTGCCCGCGGCGGCGGCCATCGTCAACCCCAATCAGCCCGGCTGTCCCTTCCCCAGCAAACACCTGGCCGGGGTCGGCGTCGTCTTCTATGTGCTCGCCGCCCTGCGCGCCCATCTGCGCGCGGCGGGCTGGTTCACTGCCGACCGGCCGGAGCCCAATCTGGCCGAGTACCTGGATCTGGTTGCCCTGGGCACGGTGGCCGACGTGGTGACGCTCGACCGCAACAACCGCATCCTGGTGGAGCAGGGCCTGCGGCGCATCCGCGCCGGACGCTGCCGCCCGGGCGTCCGTGCGCTGCTCCAGGCGGCGGGGCGTGACCCGGCCCGGGCCACCGCCGCGGACCTGGGATTCTATGTCGGCCCGCGGCTCAATGCCGCCGGCCGGCTCACCGAGATGAGTCTGGGCGTCGAATGCCTGCTGTGTGATGACCCGATCCGCGCCCTGGACCTGGCCGCGCAGCTCGATGCACTCAACCGCGAGCGCCGCGAGATCGAAGGGACCATGCGCGATCAGGCCGAGACGCTGGTGGAACGCATCGTCCTGCGCGGTGACGATCTGCCGCCCGGTCTGTGTCTCTACGGTAAGGGTTGGCACGAGGGCGTGTCGGGGATCGTCGCCGCGCGCATCCGCGAGCGCTATCATCGCCCCGTCATCGCCTTCGCGGACGCCGCCGACGGGTTACTGCGCGGCTCGGCCCGCTCGGTGGAGGGGCTGAACATCCGCGACGCCATCGACCTGGTCGACCGGCGCCGCCCCGGACTGATCGCCCGTTTTGGCGGACACGCCATGGCCGCCGGTTTGACCCTGAAACCCGAATGTCTGAGCGACTTCCGGCTCGCCTTCCGCGACGCGGTGCGCGAGCAACTGGGCGAGGCCCCGCCGGTGCATGAGATCCGCTCGGACGGCGAATTGCCGCCGCGGCTGATGAACCTGGAAACCTGTGACGCCCTGCGCCTAGGCGGTCCCTGGGGTAAGGGCTTCCCGGAACCCCTGTTCGACGGGGAGTTCGAGGTCCTCAGCGCGCGGCTGGTCGGCGAACGGCACCTGAAGTTGCGGCTGAAACCCGAGCGGGGCCCGCTGCTGGAAGCCATCGGTTTCGGCCAGGGCGAACGCCTGGAACTGGCGCGCGGCCGGGTGCACCTGGCTTACCGCCTGGACGTCAATGAATACCGAGGTGAACGGACCCCCCAACTGATTCTGGAGCACCTGCAATCGACCACCTAGACGATACTATCGACCCTTTTGATGCCGAGGATGCAGAGGACGCCGAGGACTCGGCTGATCCGGTCCGCGGCGCCGGCCACCAGGTCCCCGCGGCGGGGGAAGACTGGGAGGAACGTCCTGAGAGTCCGAGCAAAAGCCAGTTCAAACGCGAGCATCAGGCGCTCCAAGCCCTGGCCGAGCGGATGACCAGGATGCCCCGCGTCCAATTGGAGCGGCTCAAGCTCAGCCCGGTCACCTGGCTCGCGCTCGACGAGACCGTGCGCATCAAAGACGTGCGCGCCCTGGGGCGGCACTACAAACGCATCGCCAACCTCCTGCAACGCGAGGATATGCACGCGGTTCACGCCCTGATGGACGAGGCCGAGGCCCGCGCACGCGCGGCCGCCGCCGGCCACCACCGCCTGGAGCGCTGGCGCGAACGCCTGATCACCGAGGGCGACGCCGCCCTGAGCGACTTCCTTGACGAACATCCGGACACCGATCGCCAACAACTACGCACCCTGGTGCGCGCCGCCAAACGCGATACCGAGCGCGGCAAACCCGAGGCCCCGCGCAAGCTGTTTCGGTTTCTGCGCGATGCGGTCGACGCCGGATCCGCTGAGGAGGACGTGGCGGCTGATGAACCAGGTTCGGAGCATCGGTGACCCCATGCGGAGTGACCCCGGCGAACCGCATCCGGCTGAACAAACCCTCCCCACAAGTAAGGCACCGCCTGCGGGCACCCTCCGGCTAAAGCCTCGGCCTCCAGTTTGCAGCCAGTCACAACCGCAGGTCGAGGCTTTGGCCGGTGGCGCCGAACCGGAAGCTTCACCGTGCAAGCGCGCAGTCAGGCCATCCTGGCCTGACAGCGTTGGGACTGGAACGGTCAGGGCTGGAAGCCCTGACGACGCACGCCAACCGCCGCGGCAATTGCTCGGGTGTCAGGGTCGTTCCGAGCAGACTGCGCCGGCGGCAGACGTTGGCGCAGCGGAATCAGTCTCCGCGCTGGTCGAGTTCCAGCCCGGCCGGATCCTGATGGATGGTGATGTCGGCGCCCGGCAATTCCGTATGTAGGACGTCCTCCACCCGATCCGAGATGGCATGGGCCTCCAGGAGGGAGATGTCGGGGTCGAGTTCCAGGTGGAGTTGGATGACCGCGGTATGGCCGGAGCGGCGGGTGCGCAGCCCATGGACACCGCGCACCCCCGGCACCCCGAACGCCAGGGCCTTGATGCGCTGGCGTTGCTGTTCCTGGATTTCGCGATCCATCAGCAGGTCGACCGCCTCGCGGGCGATCTGCACGGCGCTGTAGAGGATGTAGACGGCAATCCCCAGCGCGAAGATCGGGTCGAGCCCCGGCCAGCCCATGACCGCGAGGATCAGGGCGAGGAGGGTGGCCGAGTTGGTCGCCAGGTCGGTCGCATAGTGCAGCGCATCGGCGCGGATGGCGGTTGAGCCGGTCGCCCGGATGACCCGATGCTGGAAAACGAGCAGGACGCCGGTGGCCGCCATCGCAAAAAGCATGACGCCGATGCCCACGCCGATGTCCGACAGGGGGGCCGGGTTCACCAGCCGATCGACCGCGTGCAGGGCGAGGAACAGGGCCGAACCGCCGATGAACGCGGCTTGCGCCAGCCCGGCCAGGGCTTCGGCCTTGCCGTGTCCGAAGCGATGGTCCTTGTCAGCCGGCTGCAACGACCAGTGGACGGCCAGCAGGTTCACCAGTGAGGCACCCACATCCATCAGTGAATCGATCAGGGAGGCCATGACACTGACCGCGTCAGTGACCAGCCAGGCGGCCAGCTTCGCCACGATCAACAGGGTCGCGGTCGCGACCGAGGCATAGGTGGCCAGTCGCAGCAGGCGGGAACCCTCCTGCTGCGGCGTCATGGTTGGTGTGGGGTCATAGGTGGCATGGCGAACTCCAAGAAGTCTAAGATGCGCTCAGCCGCCGACATCCAACCTGCGTTTAGCGCGATTCCGGTGAACGGCAGTCGGCTGCCGGGATGCTTAGACAATTGCCGTCAAATCATGCAGTTCCTGGCGACGGGACGATGCTCGTTCGGGGCCGCGGAAGCGCGGCTCAATGCAAGGCGCCCGGCCGCGCGTCGGCATCCTTCACCGGCAGCAAGTGCACGAACCGGCCCTGCACCTCGGTGGAGTGCTGATACTCGGGTTCGCCGAACGTGCGCCGCTTTTTCGATGCACCCTTGGGCTTGACCGGCACCTGGGCCAGCCACAGGCCATGACGGGTCTCCAGTGAGAAGGACACCACGTCGATGCGGTAGGGTGAGGCTCCGATGGAGCCATAGCGCTCCAGAATTTCCTTGTACCGATGCACCTTGTCGCGCGCCAGGCCCCAGGCATCCATAATGACGAAAATGAAGTCGGCCTGATGGATCGCGGCAAGCTGGCGGATCATGAAGGCCGAATCGTCCTTGGTCTGCTCGGAGGCCGCGTTCATCATGACCTGGTGCGTCTGGCCGGTGGTCAGGTTGCCGACAAAGGCGACCGGTACGAGTTGCTCGCCCTGTTCAAGGATGTTGCGCGCTACCACGACCAGCGGGTCGATGATGTTCCGGTAGGCAGTTGGAATCGTGCTCATGCTCGACGGCCGTTGAGGGCGACGTGGTCGGCAATGCGACTGCATCGCCATGGCCGCGGGAATGTACCATTTTACCGCGGAAGTCCAGGGACGTCGCAAGGTTCCCGCAAAGAAAAGCCTTGCTGAACGTTTCGATATTCGGTATGGTGTCCGTGTGCAGTGTTTTCCTGTAGTGTTTCGGCAGTACCTCCTCTCCGTAGTGCGTGGCAGATTCTTCCGTAATATCCCGACAGTTGTCTGCATATACACACGTTCAGTTCAACCTAGAGGTTTCCGAAATGGCAACAGGTACAGTCAAGTGGTTCAGTGACGAGAAAGGCTTCGGCTTTATCGCGCCTTCCGACGGCAGCAAGGACGTCTTCGTCCATCACAGCGCCGTCCAGGGCGGTGGCTTCAAGTCGCTGGCCGAGGGACAAAGCGTCTCGTACAACGTCGAGCAAGGCCAGAAAGGCCCGAGCGCGACCAACGTCGTACCCCAGTAAACCTGGGTACCAGGTGCTTGGCACCTGGTGATAAGGCGATTCCCGAAGAATCCTGTTAATAGTAGAGGATTCAAAAGGGATGCCCTAAAAAGCCCCGCCATCGGCGGGGCTTTTTTATTTGTGGTCCGTCGAACGACTGTGCCCCGTTGTCCTCCCTACGATTTTTCGGAACCCTGTTTTGATCTATCGAACTGATGCCCCAGCTTCATCCAGCTCGACGACAGAACCCCTGGGATCGGTCCCTCCAAGGGATGAGCAGGGCGGTTGCCGCTCGTGTAGCGGGTTCAAGACTCATGCCTTGGACTCCCGGGCTGCGGCAGCGACGCGGTGTCGGCCGCGCCCGACGCCCGCGGTATGCTGAACCAGGCCGCGTAGAGCGCGGGCAGGAACCCCAGCGTCAGCACGGTCGCGGCCAGGATGCCGCCCATCATCGCGACCGCCATCGGGCCGAAGAAGGCGCTGTGGACCAGCGGAATCATGGCGAGTACGGCGGCGGCGGCGGTCAGCACGATGGGGCGGAAACGCCGGGTCGTGGCACCGATGATGGCGTCACGCGGCGCTGCCCCGGCGGCACGGTCCTGCTCGATCTGGTCTACCAGGATGATGGAGTTGCGCATGATGATGCCGGAGAGCGCAATGGTGCCGAGCATGGCGACGAAACCGAACGGCAGACCGAACACCAGCAGCCCGGCGGTGACGCCGATCAGCCCCAGCGGCGCGGTCAGCAGCACCATCAAGGTGCGCGAGAAGCTTTGCAACTGGATCATCAGCAGGGTCAGCACGGTCACCAGCAGCAGCGGTACGCCGACGGCGATCGAGCGCTGGCCGCGCGCCGATTCCTCGACCGCACCGCCGATTTCAATGTGGTAGCCGAGCGGCAGCCGGGCGCGCAGCGCGGCGAGTTGCCGGTCGATCCGGTTGGCCACATCCGGCCCCTGGGCGTCGCCCAGCACGTCGGCGCGCACGGTGACGGTCGGCAGGCGGGCGCGGCGCCAGATGATGCCGTCCTCCTGTTCGTAGCGCAGTTCGGCGATCTGGGTGATCGACACCGCCTTGCCGTTGCGAGCGGGCAGCGCCAGGTCCTGGAGCGACGCCAGTTGCGCGCGCTCGGCGGGTTGGCCGCGCAGAATCACCTCGATCTGCTTGTCGCCCTCGCGGACGTAGGTGACCGTCAGGCCGGACATGGTGCTTTGCAGGAAGGCCGCCAGGTCCTGCGTGGAAAACCCCAGCACCCGCGCCTTGTTCTGATCGACCTTCAGGCGGATCACCTTGGTCGGCTCGTCGGAGTCGAACTGGGCGTTGGTGGCCTGCGGATCGGCGCGCACCAGGGCCATGACCTCGCGGGCCAGCGCCCGCACCCGCGGGAGATCGTCGCCGGAGACGCGGAACTGGACCGGGAAGCCAACCGGCGGCCCGTTCTCCAGGCGTGTCACCCGACCGCGCAGGCCGGGGAAGTCCTCTTCGAACAGTTGGATCAGCCGCGTGCGCAGCCGCTCGCGCGCGTCATTGTCCGTCGCGACCAGCACGAACTGGGAGAAGTTGGCGCTCGGCAGTTGCTGATCGAGCGGCAGGTAGAAGCGGGGGCTGCCGACGCCGACATAGGCGACATAGCTCTCCAGCCCCGGCTCGCGGTCGAGGACCTGCTCCATCCGCTGCGCTTCGCCGAGGGTGGCGGTGAATGAGCTCCCCTCGGGCAGGCGCAGGTCGACGATCAACTCGGGTCGCGACGACGACGGAAAGAATTGCTGCGGGACGAACAGGAAGGCGACCAGTGCGCCGATGAACACCGCCAGCGTCGCACCGATGACGATCCAGCGGTAGGTGACACTCCAGCCCACCAGGGCCCGGAAGCGGCGATAAAAGGGTGTGTCATAGACCTGATCCGGGACCTGATCTCGATGGCCGTGCGCGCCGCCCTGGGGCGCCGGCTCGGGGCGCCCGCGCAGTCGTGCGCCCAGCCGCGTCACGAGCGAGGCCCGCCGCGGCTGACCGAAGTCAGGCAACAGCTTGAACCCGAGATACGGGATGACGATGACCGCCACGACCCAGGACGCGATGAGTGCGATCGCCGAGACCTGGAACAGCGAGCGCGTGTATTCGCCGGTCGAACTTTTGGCCATTGCGATCGGCAGAAAGCCGGCCACCGTCACCAGCGTGCCCGAGAGCATCGGTAAGGCGGTGCTGGTATAAGCGAAGCTCGCGGCGCTGAAGCGGTCGAACCCCTGCTCCAGCTTGATGGCCATCATCTCGACGGCGATGATCGCGTCATCGACCAGCAGTCCGAGCGACAGAATGAGTGCGCCGAGTGAGATCTTATGCAAACCGATGCCCAACAGCCACATGCACAGGAAGGTCGTGGCCAGCACCAGCGGGATCGCGATGGCGACCACCAGTCCGGTCCGCAGACCCAGACTTACCAGGGACACCGCGAGCACAATGGCGACCGCCTCGGCGAGTGACCGCATAAACTCCTCCACCGAGCGTTCCACCGCGCGCGGCATACTGGTGACCTGCCCGATTTCCATGCCGATCGGCAGTTCGGGCTCCAGCGCGGCGAGTTGCGTATCGAGCGTACGCCCCAGCGCGATCACGTCGCCGCCCGCCACCATGGTCACGCCGATGCCTAAGGCTTCGCGCCCATGCCAGCGCATCTTCTCCTGGGGCGGGTCTACATAGCCGCGTGACACTTGTGCGATATCGCCCAGCCGGAACAGGCGGTCGTTGACCCGCAGGGCGATGTCGCGGACGGCATCGAGTGAGTCGAAGGCGCCGCTCGGGCGCAGATAGATGCGGTCGGTGGGGGTCTCGAAGGCGCCGGCCGCGGCCACCGCGTTCTGCGCCGCGAGCGTCTGGACGATCTGCTCGGGGGTGATGCCCAGCAGCGCGAGCCGGGCATTCGACAGCTCGATATAGATCTTCTCGTCCTGCTCCCCGATGAAATCGATCTTGGCGACACTCGGCACGCGCAGCAGTTCGGCGCGAATGCGGTCGCCGAAGTCTTTGAGATCGCGATAGGTGTAGCCTTCGCCGCTGATCGCGTAGAGGTTGGTATAGGTATCGCCAAACTCGTCGTTGAAGAACGGCCCCTGGATGCCGGGCGGCAGGGTCTGACGGATGTCGGCGACTTTTTTCCGCACCTGATATTGCAGATCGGGAATCGCCGCGGGCGGCAGTGAATCCAGGAGTGAGACGAAGACCAGCGACTCGCCCGGCCGGGAATAGCTCTGCACGAACTGGAGCGGCAGCTCCTGCAATTGCTGCTCGATGCGGTCGGTGACCTGCTGTTCGACCTCGCGGGCCGAGGCACCGGGCCAATTTGTCTTGATGACCATCACCTTGAAGGTGAACGGCGGGTCTTCGGATTGACCTAGCTGGGTATAGGCGAAGCTGCCGGCCAAGGCCAGCATGATCATGAAATACAGAACCAGCGAGCGATGGCGCAGCGCCCATTCGGACAGGTTGAGGTTCAGGCGCGGAGTGGCTGGAGGTGTCATCCGGTTAGCTCGCCCGCGCTGTTGTCGCGGCCGCCGGCGCCGTCGGGTCAGGTGGGACGGGCCGTCCGGCGCCGGCATAGGGCCGGACCTGCTGACCTTCGTGGAGTTTGTTGGCGCCGGTGGCGACGACCCATTCACCGGCACGCAGACCGGCGGCGATCACCACGCCGTCTTCGCGGAATTGCGCGATCTCGACCGGGCGCAGCGATACGGTGCCGACCACGGGGTCGTAAACCCAGAGCGCGGGCCGACCATCGCTCGCCTGATAGAGTGCCGTCGCGGGCAGCAGACTGGCCGTCTCGGACCCGACGTCGGCCAGCACGACCTCCGCGGTCATTCCCCACTGCATGGTTGGCGCCGGGTCGATGACCGAGACGCGCACGGCGAAGGTCCGGGTCACCGGATCGACCGCCGGCGAGACCTCGCGGACCTGGCCGCGATAGCGGGTGTCGGGATCGGCGGCCAGCACCACCGCGATTTGCTGCGCCTGCTGCGCCTGCTGCACCTCGGCGATCCGCGCCTCGGGAACGGCGATCTCGACTTCGCGTTCGCGCTCGCGGGCGTACCGCATCACCAGTTGGCCGGCGGCCACCACTTGACCGGCCTCGGCCGTGACCGCCGTGATCACGCCGTCTTCCGGCGCGAGGAGTTGCGCATAGGCCGTCTGATTGCGGGTGACGGCGAGGTTCGCCTGGGCTTGCTCGAGTTTGGCCTGGGCCGCTTTCATTGCATTGCGCTTGGCGTCGAGGGCGGAGGCGCTGATGAACTTCTGTTTGAGAAGGTTCTCGTGACGGTCGAGTTCGGCTTGGGCGAACTCATGATCCACCCGAGCTGCCGCGACCTGCGCCTCGGCGGCCTCGGTCTGCAGCGCTAAATCAGCCGGATCAAGCCGCGCCAGCACCTGGCTCTTGCGCACCCGTGCGCCGACATCCACGCTGCGGCTGACGATCTTGCCGCCGATGCGGAAGGCCAGGCCCGACTCATAGCGGGGCTTGACCTCGCCGGCGAATATAGCGGTCTGGGCGCCGCTGCCCGGTACCACCTGGGTGAGCAGCACCGGACGGATGGCCGCCGTTGTCGGCTCGTGTTTGGTGCAGCCGGTGAGGGTGGTCGCCAGCAGGATCAGCAGGACGACCCCGAGCGGCATGCCGTTATACCGTTGAAATATCAATAGAACGTGCGGCGAGCGATTCATGGCGATGGCCGGGCGGTTGACGAGGCGCCGATCATTCCCACCCAGAGCGCCCGCAATGCGTCCTCGAGTTCGACCGGGTAGCTCCAGGCGAAGACCGGCGGTAACTCGCGATCGGTGCAGTCCGCCGCGCAGCCGGCCGCGGCCGACACCTGCCAGAGCCCGAGGAGCAGCGCATAACTGCGGCGCAGCAGCACCACCCCGCGACCCGGGGCGGGTGTCGACGCCGACAGGGGGAAGTGACGCTCGACCCCGGCGCCCGCCCGTTCGAGTCGGGCCGCCATCCGCTGCTTGAACGCCAGCGCGGCGGCGGGCGGGACGCGGTGGGTCATCAGCCCGAAGCAGCGCGCCGCCAGCGGCAGGACCAGGGGCGGCTCGACCAAATGGGCGCGCGTCAAGGCGAATACCGCGTCGAAGTCGACGAGCGGCGCCGACTCCACCAGTGCGATCAGATCCTGGAAGAAACGGTCGATCCGGCGCTCGTGAACCGCGAGCAGAAGCTCCTCCTTGCTCGGGAAGTAAAGGTACACAGTTCCCTTGGCGAGACCCGCGTGAACGGCCACCTCGGCGACGCTGGCGACCCGTTCGGGGGTGTTGCACAGAACACCCTCGGCGGCGTCGAGGATGGCGTCGCGGCGCTCCTGTTTATCGTCGGCCTGAATGGCCCGCTGACGAACGGCCATGGCGATTGCTGCTCCGGGTTCGACCCATAACTGACCCAGGGTCATTTGATCGATACAATAGATGACCGCGGGTCAGTTGTCAATCAGCAGAAATCGAAACGCCACCCACGCAGTTCGCTGGAGTCCCAGGCAAAGGCACCGTGGGAGCGGCCTCCGGCCGCGATGGGAGCGCGCGGAATCTCCTTTCATCAGCGTTACCGCGGCACCGCATCGCGGCTGGAGGCCGCTCCCACCGGGGCGTCGTGTGACTTTCAGGCGTAAGCCCAGTCGCCGGACAGGGTTGCGCTCAGGTCCCCGCAATACGGTCGTAATAGCGCGCCCGGTAGATCAGCCGCGGCACCGGCCCGTCGGTGAAACCGGTGCGGGTGTGCAGCACGTTGTTGCAGATCAGGCCCCAGCCGGGTTCCAGGCGGGCTTCCAGGTGCCAGGGGCCGGGCGTGTGCAGTACGGTCTTGAGACAATCGACGGCTGCCGCGCCGAGCGGATCGTCGCGCCACCGGATGTTGCGGGCGCGGTTGGTATAGCGCATGTGCAGTCGGCCGTCGGGGCGCACCGAGAACACGGGGCCGGATTGTTCGGCGCGCGTCACGGTCCCGGCGGTCGGAGCCTCGCCCTCATTGGCCGGGATCGTCATACACTCCGGGTGCATCAGGGCGCGGATGAACTCGGGGTCGCGGTCGCGGACCAGGCAGTAGACGATCTCATGGTCGAGCAGCGCATTGACGCCGCCCGCGGCGGCCGGGTGGACGCAGTGCAGCAGCACCCCGTGGATCTGCCGCTCGGGGGTGTTGTAGTAGCCGTCGGTATGCCAGGCGATGGGCCGGTCGGTATAGGGGATGTACCCGCGATGCCGGGCGTCGGTCTGGACCTTGAGTGAGGTGACCGCGTCCTCGTCCGCCCCTGGATTGTGGTCCAGCCGGTGCAGGCCGAAACGGGCGCCGAGTTCCACCGCGATCGATTTTGCCGGGTCATCGCCGGTCCGGCCGACATAGATCGCCATATTGGCACGTCGGCAGCGGTCGAGGATGGCGTCGCACTGGATCTCCGTCAGTTGGCGCGGGTCCTCGACTTCCACCACCAGATCCGAAAGGCGGGTGGGGGCCGCGGCGAGCCGGGCATCGCGCCAGCGTGCGTAGCCCGCGGCGTTGTCAAGGTCGAAGGGGGAGGGCGTCGCGGTCGCCTTGGCGGCCGGTGCTAACGTGGGTTGCATCGTTACAGCTCCTGGGTTCGTTTCAGCCCGCGATCGGCAGTGACGTGTCGCTGGTGTTGATCACGACAGGCCGTTTCGGTCGGCTGACCGGAGGGCGTCATAGTAAACCCATCCGTGCCGGTCCGCCGACCCGGCGCTGTCGGATGCCGCGATCAATGCAATCCTGAGTGATTTCCCCGATGCCAAGCACTGCGCGGTGCGGTGGATCTGCATCAACCGCATGCTTGGAGAACGACGATGCCTGCGACGACGATCGAGCCGACAGAGGTGCTATCGCGGTGGCGGCCGCGATCGATGGTGATCGTGGGTGCCAACCGCCGCGACTCAGGGCGGCGAGATCTCCAACAACACCTCATCCGGATTCACCGCGTCCCCCTTGATGACATAAACAGCGGAGACGGTGCCGGCGATGGGGGCCTGGATTTCGGTCTCCATCTTCATGGCCTCGGTGACCAGGACCGACTGCCCGGCCGCGACCTTATCGCCTTCCTTGACCAGCACATCGACGATGTTGCCCGGCATGGAGGTGGTCACATGGCCAGGCGCGCTGGGCTTGGGCCGCTTGCCGACGATCGCTTTCTTGACCGCACCCTCGGCCCCGCCGGTCAGTACGATCTCGTCCAGGGTCTCGACCAGGACCTCCTCGGGGACGCCGTCGATGTTCAGATAGAAGTGCCGGTCGGCCTGGCCCTTGTGACCCGCACCCGTGACCTTGACGTGGTAGGTCTCGCCATGGACCGCGATGTTGAACTCGGTGGGCGCGCTGCCGGCGACTTTGGCGCTCGGCGGCGGCTCCAGGGGTTCCGGTTGCAGGGTTCCGGCCGCCCGCTGTTCCAGGAAGGCGCGGCCGATCTCCGGGAACATGGCATAGATCAGCACATCATCCGCCGATTGGGCGAGGGGTCCGATGTCCTGCGTCAGGCGCTCCAGCTCGGGTTTGAGCAGATCGGCCGGGCGGCATTCCACCAGATCCTCATTGCCGATGGCCTGCTGTTGCAGGGTCGGGTTCACCGGCCCCGGGGCGCGGCCGTAGCGACCCTGAAGATAGAGCTTCACCTCGTTGGTGATGGTCTGGTAGCGCTTGTCGGTCAGGACATTGATGACCGCCTGGGTGCCGACGATCTGCGAGGTCGGTGTGACCAGGGGCGGATAACCCAGGTCTTTGCGCACCTTGGGGATCTCGTCCAGCACCGCGGACATGCGCTCCAGCGCGTTCTGTTCCTTCAACTGATGGGCCAGGTTGGAGATCATGCCGCCGGGGACCTGATTGATCTGGACCCGCGTATCGACCCCGGTGAATTCGCTTTCAAACTGGTGATAGCGTTTGCGAATCTGGTAGAAGTAGATCCCGATGTCCTGAATCGCTTGCAGGTCCAGTCCGGTGTCGTATGGGGTTCCGCGCAGCGCCGCGACCATGCTCTCGGTGGGCGGATGGGAGGTGCCGCCGGCCATGGAGGAGATGGCGGTGTCGATGGTGTCGCACCCGTTTTCGATCGCCTTCAGGTGACACATATCCGCCAGACCCGAGGTCGCATGTGAGTGCAGGTGCAGCGGCAGATCCACCGCGTCCTTCAGCGCCCGCACCAGGTCGGCCGTGACGAAAGGCGTCAACAGCCCCGCCATGTCCTTGAGCGCGAGTGAGTCGCAGCCCATCGCCGCCAACTCCTTGCCCATTTGCACGAATCCGGCCACGGTATGGACGGGGCTCTGGGTGTAACAGATGGTGCCCTGCGCATGCTTGCCCGCCGTTTTGGTGGCCTCGATCGCGGTTTGGAGGTTGCGCACGTCATTCAGGGCATCGAAGATGCGAAACACATCCATGCCGTGCTCAGCGGAGCGTTTGACGAAGGCGCGTACCACGTCATCGGAATAATGGCGGTAACCCAGCAGATTCTGACCGCGCAGCAGCATCTGCAGCCGGGTGCGGGGCAGGGCCTCGCGCAGTTGGCGCAAGCGCTCCCAGGGGTCTTCTTTCAGGAAACGCACGCAGGCGTCGAAGGTGGCGCCGCCCCAGCATTCCAGTGACCAGTAGCCGATGGCGTCGAGCTTCGGGCAGATCGGCAGCAGATCCTCGGTACGCATCCGCGTGGCGAGCAGCGACTGATGGGCGTCGCGCAGACAGACGTCGGTGATGTTGATCTTCGGCATGATGAGAACCTGACTCGGATAAAGCAGTTACAGCCCAGCGTGAGCCGCGATGGCCGCCGCCAGCGCCGCGGCCACATGGTCCTTGCGGCGCTTTTCTGAATACTCCAGGAGCTCCGGGTGGGCCTCCAGATAGCCGGTGTTGAAGTGCCCGGAGCGGAATTGCGGATCGCGCAGGATCTCCTGGTAGAAAGGGATGGTGGTCTTGATGCCGAAGAGCCCCAGGTCGCGCAGGGTGCGGGCGCCGCGATTGAGCACATCCTCCCAGGACAGCGCCCACACGATCACCTTGGCGAGCATGGAATCGTAATGCGGCGGGATCGTGTAGCCGGTATAGATACAGGTGTCGGTGCGCACCCCAGGTCCGCCCGGCGCGTAATAGCGCGAGATGCGCCCAAAGCTGGGCAGAAAATTGTTCTTGGGGTCTTCCGCATTGATGCGGAACTGCATGGCAAAGCCGCGCCGGCCGATTTCGTGCTGCTTGAAGCGCAGCGGCAGCCCGGCGGCGATGCGAATCTGTTCCTCGACCAGGTCCACACCGGTAATGGTCTCGGTGATGGTGTGCTCCACCTGGATGCGGGTATTCATCTCCATGAAATAGAAACGCCCGTTGGTGTCCTGCAGGAACTCGACGGTGCCGGCATTGGTATAGTTCACCGAGCGGGCCGCCAGCACCGCGAGTCCGCCGATGTATTGGCGCTCGGCCTCGTCGATCTGGGGCGATGGCGCGATCTCGATCAGCTTCTGATTCCGCCGCTGGATGGAGCAGTCGCGTTCGAACAGATGGACCACGTTACCGTGGTGGTCGCCCAGCACCTGGACCTCGATGTGGCGCGGGTTGACGATGCACTTCTCGAGGAAGACCTCGGCCCGTCCGAAGGCCTTGGTCGCTTCGGAAATCACCCGCTCGAAGTTGTTGCGCAGCGCCTTGGCGTCATCGCAGCGGCGGATGCCCCGGCCGCCGCCGCCGGAGGTCGCCTTGAGCATCACCGGATAACCGATCTGCGCGGCGACCCGCAGCGCCTCGTCCAGGTCCGCCAGGTTACCGGCGCTGCCCGGCGTCACCGGCACCCCGGCCTGCTGCATGGCCAGCCGCGCCTGGGTCTTGTCCCCCATGCGTTCGATCACCGCGGCCGTCGGTCCGATGAAGGTCAGTCCGCGGCGGGTGCAGGCCAGCGCCAGTTCCGGATTCTCAGACAGGAAGCCGTAGCCGGGGTGGATGGCGTCGCAGCCCGTGGTGAGCGCCAGATTCACGATATTGTAAACATTGAGATAACCGGCCAGCGGGTCGGCACCCAGACTGTAGGCCTCATCGGCTTTCTTGACATGGAGCGAATGACGGTCCGCCTCCGCAAAGACGGCGGCCGAGCGGATACCCATCTCCGCGCAGGCACGGATCACGCGCACCGCAATCTCGCCGCGGTTGGCGATCAGGATCTTTCGCAGCATCGTGTGAGGCCTCTGAGACTGCTTATGGGCTGGGAGCCGGGCTCGTGGAAACGGACGCGGCGCACGGCGCCGCCTATGTTGCTGTGCAGCAATATACCGGACACGGAGGAATCTGCAAGCCTTGGAGCCGCGTCGGTAACCCCGATCGGCGGGAGTATACTTTGATGATCATGCTCATCACTCCGGCCCTAGGGTGCGGTGAGGAACGAACCGCGCCGCGGCGTCTGGGGCCTGGTGCGGTGCGTTCCTCACCGCACCCTACAATTCAGAAACAGTGAATCTCACAACGGCGAACGAGGCATGCGATGACAACCGAGACTTACTCCCGTCTGTTGGCGGCAGTGGACTTTGAACCGAACAGTGAGCCGGTGCTCGACCGCGCCCAGCGGCTGCGCACCCTGTTCGGGGCGCGCCTGACCCTGCTGCATGTGCTGGAGCATGTTCCGCCGGCACCGGATTACATGCCGCTCGGTTTCGGCGGGGATTTGCCGACCCCGGATGACCTGGGGCTTGAGCAGGAGCTGGTGGATATCGCCTGCCGACAGCTCGACGTTCTGGGCGAACGCCTGGGCGTCGCGCCGGTCGACCGACTGGTGCGCGTCGGCCCCACCAGTCACACCATCGACGAAGTCGCCGACGAGATCGATGCGGACCTGGTGATCATCGGCAGCCACGGCCGCCACGGGTTTCTGGGGCTGTTCGGCTCGACCGCCAAGGCGGTGCTGCGCAGCGTCAAATGCGATGTGCTGTGCGTGAAGTTAGGCGAGGCGGCGCCGACCTGAGTCGGCCCGCTGTCCGCGGCGTGCCGGCCGCGGTGAGCGCGCATCAGGCCGCGGCAAGCGCCGCGATGCTGAATTACGTGATATCAAGTCGCACTTGATGCCCTGGTGAAAAGCAGGTGTAACAGGTGATAATTCAAGACAGCCAAGGTGCGTCACCGTACGGATAAACGGCTTGGTATAGGCGATACTGCCAGCCACGGATCGAGATGCGATGTCGGATAGCGTAAAGACCGACGCCTCGGTGCGGGTGACGCTGCTGGTCATGGATCGACATCGCCGCGTTACTTTCGGTAGCGTGAACTCCAACGTCTGGGTAAGCGTTAAGTGGCTTTAAGTCATTGATCTGCTGCGCATGCGTCACGCTGACGGTATCGAAAAATACAGGTGGTCGAGAGTGTCGTTCCGCCGACCGGAACCTCACGCGAGTATCGCCTTTCCAAAGCCAGTGCACAATCGGTAACGACCAATGACAACCATATCCACAGTATCCCTTCTGAGCGCCATTACTTTGGTGCTGCTGCTTGCGGCTTGCAGCACCGCGTCAAAGCATGAGCCGGCGCCATACGCCGCAGCCCCCATGTATCAGCCGAAACCGGACCGGAATTGACAGCGCTCTGGTTGCGATAGGATGTGCTGTCAACTCTGAAACCAACCGTTTCAAGTTGACTGCACAGTGCAAGGGTGGGAGCACGCTTCTCTTTGGCTCAAACGTCCAGCCTCATGGTAATGACTATAATGACTCTCCGGCCCACCGTGATCGGCTTCATCGCGATACTGGTCAGCCATATCGGCCGCGTTGGCGCCGACTCGACACCGGTGTTTCTTGATGGCGCTCACGCGTCATCCGTTTCGATGCCGCTGCCGCCGGAGTACGTGATTGGCCCGGACGGGGCGGTAACGCTGCGAATCTGTTTTAACTGGTCGTGTGCGCGCAGGCAAACCATGACCTTTACTCCTCACGATATGGCCAATATCAAGGGGCTTATCGCGCTTTGTCCCGGCACGAGCCTTCACGAGCGATTACAGCGTGTGCGCATCGGCATCTGGCAAATGGAAGTACTGGCACAAAAGTATCAGCCGTTATTGGCCAACGACCTTGCGATCAACGATCGTGAGGCGGGAGTCGCAGGACGGCTGGATTGCGTCGATAACGCCAGCAACACCACGACCTATCTGTATATCGTCCGGGATATCCGGGAACTGGCCGGTTGGACGGTCTCATCGCCCAAAATACGCAGTCGTTTCGATCTGACCGCGGTTCACTGGACGGCCGTCATCATCGATACGGAAAGTGGACGTCCCTGGAGCGTTGACTCATGGTTTCGCCCGAACGGCCATCTGCCGATGGTCATGCCCTTGTCGAACTGGAGCGACGGAAGAAAAGCCTGGGAACCGCCTTTCGAACGTATCAATGCTACCCCGCACTCAATCGCCGCGCTATGTAATGCGCAGCCGCTTGGCCGCTTGGGGTCAGCGGCGTTCTCATTTCAGTAAGCCCGATGAAGTCAGTTCGTCAAGGCCGCGTTCGGGTAACCCACGCCATTCCAGCGTCAATGCGGCCGTGTTCGTTGCCTCTTGCGGCTCATGGTTATCCGGCCTGGCTTTTGTCCGGCAACACGTAGACAATGCCGGCCTGCCCGAGAAATGTTCTTTGTATCAGATGCTTGAAGAATATCGCTGGAACATTGATACAACCATAGGAAATGCGGTTATCAAGCGGCGAGGGCGTGTCTAAGCGTTGCGCGCGGCGTTCTTCAGGTCTACCGGCAACGATCGGATGCATTGAGATGGCATTTTCGTAGTTCACCCAGAGTATCTCTTTGCCACGGGAATTGCGGCCCATTGTCGCCACGAAACGACCCGCGGGCGTCGTACGCCCCGCGGGGGAAATATGTGACATCCGCATGTTGCCAACGCCGGGGGCGACGTAATCACCGTGCGCCATTCCCAGCAGTGCGGGCGCTGCGCCGTGGAGTTGTCCATCCACGCCAAAAACATAGACCTTGGCATTAACTTTATCGATAATCGCGAACGGCATGTTCAGATTGTCTCTTGAACTGACCACCCAATCCGCCATCTCCCGGGTCCTGCGCGACGCGCTCTCTGACGCAAAGTTTGCCTGCCTGGAACCATCTGCCATGGTCGTTATTGGTGCCGTAACAAACGGAACCTCGGCGTCTCCGGAATAGTTTGCACGGAGCATCGGGCTGGACAGAGGAGTGGCATTGTCCGCCTTTGTTGCCAGGCGCGGGCTGCAACCGGCACTCAAGAGGCCGAGGCATAGGCACAGGGCCCTGCCGATCCGATTCGCGTGCACGAATCCTGAGCGTCGACGCCGCGCACCAATGGGCCCAGCGAAATCGTGATGACTGCCGTTGGCGGCAGCGAAGTTCAAGGGCTCAAGGTGTTCCAGCATAGTCGGATGCGTCGGTCGATGGGTCATTGCAGCGACGACTCCCAGGAGATCGCGGCGCGTCGCCGCGGAATCGCGGTAATCGGTTATCGGACCGACCGCAGAGCGCGCTAACCCATGGCGCGGCAGTTGCGGGCGAATCGCGGGCGACGGTGTCACCTCGGTGTTGAACAACAGTTGGCCGAGAATGGCCGCGATGACCTCCAGTCCGGGCTCTTCATGAGGTGATTTCCGAGAAGGGCAGGGCCTTGTAAAGGGGGACGCCTTAGCGTGCATTCTCCATATCCTGTCGCCGGGCTCTGTACGGCAGAACACATTCACGCGTTTTCCTGACCAGCGGCTATGGGACATTGGAGCATTCGCCACGGCCCAGTGTCGCTGTCTCACGACCTCGCGGTGCTCGGTGCGATGCCGTACAGACCGCCACGGCCGGGACCGCTAGTCTTGGCTCTGAGCCTCGGCGTTACTGCATAAGATCATGGTCGAGACACGGATGGCAACAGCGCGTCGCGCGGGCGATGGAGCTTGCGGGCGACACCATGACACGAGACTCGCACAGCGTTCAGCACCGGCGGCCGCGGGCCGACAGCAAGAATGCGCTGACGAATCAACAAGAGGAGAACAGTGATGCGCTATGGTCCAGCTCAGGTACCCTTATCGATCATGCTCTGTCCCTTCACCATATCAATATTCCGGCAATCCAGCGTTTATCAAAGAAGCCCTAGCAGATCATGACAATGAAGCTCACGTTGACCTCGACCCTGGCAGCCTTTGTCGCCTCTATCGGCCTGGGTGGCGCTGCTGGAGTGTCGAAACAGGATCAGCACCCCTTGGCGGGTGCAGGCAGCAGCGGCGGCGCGGGCGCCATGCTCCCGGATGACGGTGCGGCGGGAGTGCTCGACAGGGTCGCGGTCGGCGCGCTCGTTGGTCGCCGAATCACGTCAACCGACGACAGCCGCGGCAATGACCCGCACAACGCCAATGGCGATAAAGATGGTCTGCGCTATAACCGCAGCAGTCGCCAGCGTCATGGCTTCGGTTACGGTAACGGCTACCACGGCGGCGACCGCTATCACAGTACAAGTAACGAATGGCTGTGAACAGAACCGACACTGCCAAGGCAAGAAAGTGCTTGAGAGGGATGCCGGATTGAGTTCGTGTCGCCATTGCTTCGCCGATCGGGCTGGGCCTGCAATGGTGGGTCGCGACGGGGCCGGGGACGATTGAGATTTCACGGCCGGCAGCCGCTGCAACCCGTCCAGCGACAATGATCTGAGGGCCAGGTCCGGCGTATCAGGGAACAGTATCCTGGCGGTACTGCACACCGCCCAGCAGGCGGCCCAGTTCCGTCTTCACCAAGGCGTAGCACTCGCAGGCACGGGTTTCGAGCCCCTGCCGATCGACCACCGTGATGTGGCCGCGGCGATAGCGGATGAAGCCTAACTGCTGCAGCTTGCGCGCCGCCTCGGTGACGCTTTCGCGGCGCACGCCCAGCATGCTGGCCACCAGTTCCTGCGTCATGACCAGTTCGCGCTCCGGGGCCCGATCCAGCGTCAGCAGGAGCCAGCGGCTGAGTTGCTGCTCCACCGAATGATGACGGTTGCAGGCCGCGGTCTGCGCGGTCTGCGTGATCAGCGCCTGCAGATAGCGCAGCAACAGGGGCTGCAGCAGACCGGCCCCAGCGAAGGCCAGCTTCAGGCGGCGGTGCTCCAGGCGATACGCGTGGCCCGCCGTCTGTACGACGGCCGAACTGGGTGTGGAGTCGCCGCCCATGAAGAGCGCAACACCGACCATGCCTTCATTGCCCACACCGGCGGTCTCGGCCGCCGCGCCGCTTTCCGTGACATAGTGCAGCGAGACGACCGCGCTGGTTGGAAAATAGGCATGGTGCAGCCGCTGGCCCGGTTCGTAGAGCATCTCACCCAGCGCCAGTGGGCAGGGTTCCAGATGCGGCGACAGGGCCGCGAAGTCACGATCGGGCAGCGCGCCGAGCAGATGGTTCTGATTCGGACTGTGGCGGGCCGGGGGCATCGCGCGTCAGGCGGCTGCCGCCGCGGTCGGCGTTGGCCTGGGCGTGGTTTCCACGCCGATGCCGCGATAGCCGATGAAGCGGCACGCCCGGGTGAACCGCGGCTCGCCGCTGACCCGGTACTGCTGCTGCGAGCCGTCGGCGTTGACGCGGCTGAAGGGGAAGTCCAGGAACGGCTGGCGGGCGGCGATGTTGGCGCGGATGGCGGCGCGCTCGGTTTCGTTCCAATAGCCGGTCGGCGATGGCGCGGCGGCGTCCGGCGCCACCGCGTCGGGAATCCCCAGCATCGCCATGACCGGGCCCGACACCGTGGTGAAGCGGCCGGTCTCGTCCTGCTCCCAGTACCAGTCCGACGCCAGTTCGGCGAGGCTGCGGTAGCGGGCCTCGCTGTCGCGCAGCTCCTGGGTGCGGGTCTCCACCGTCTGCTCCAGCAGCAGGTTGTACGCTTCGAGTCGGCGGTACA
>Ga0247842_10001930_pt1 | contig 32491 bp, 30 predicted proteins | sample LaCruzMarch2015__3_FD_192411 | JGI IMG/M metagenome (GOLD analysis project Ga0247842, IMG submission 192411) | Freshwater microbial communities from meromictic Lake La Cruz, Castile-La Mancha, Spain - LaCruzMarch2015_19m | ecosystem: Environmental > Aquatic > Freshwater > Lake | place: Spain...
GCTTGCCTTGTTAAGTCAAGATATTCCATTAAACCCAATAAAAACTAAAATTTTGCTATATCTTCTAAAAAACATCGATAAAGAAAAAACTATTTCCGACATAAGCAGAGATTTGAAAATTGATTATAAAAACACCAGAAGATATGTGAGATATTTCAACAATAAAGGAATTGTAAGACTAAACCCTGAAAAACCTTCGCAAGGGAAAAAAGTAATGGTTTCTATAAATCAAGGTTATGGTTGGAAAATAGGAGACGAGGCTATTATGACTTTAAGAGATATTAAAAAAAGAAAAGTTACAAAGGAATCAGCAGAGGATTAGTTTCGATGCCACGAAATCCCTAAACAATATTAACAAAAAGGGCAGGGATACACATTAAAATTTATACTCATCGTCGATTGGTTTTGTTTCAAAGGAACAAAAGCGAAAGTGCCTTTTAGACTACACCCCAAATCCGAAAAAATCGAACAATGGACAAGATATTTAAACCCAAGAAGGTTAGAAATTTTAACAAGAAGATTAGGTTTAACGACGCTAAACTTTGCGGAGAAGCAAGATGATACTTGAACTCCTCATCGCTTTGCTTTGCGGTGTGACCGCCGGGACGTTAACGGGCATCACTCCTGGCATCCATATAAATCTTGTTTCTGCAATACTTCTTAGCCTTTCTGCCTCTCTCCTTGCCTTCTTCGCTCCTCTTATTTTAGTTGTATTTCTGGTCTCAATGGCAATAACTCACACGTTTGTAGATTATGTTTCAAGTATCTTTCTTGGGGCACCAGATGAAGAAAATTTTCTTTCAATCTTACCAGGACATGAAATGTTAATAAAAGGAGAGGCATATTCTGCGGTAGTCTACACTCTTTACGGAAGTTTATCTGGCTTGCTCATCATTCTTTTATTTTCTCCCCTTTTCTTTTTCTTTCTACCAATAGTTTATCCTTATGCTGAAAGAATAATGCCCTTCATTCTTATTCTTGCTTGTATTTTCTTAATCTATTTTGAAAAATCATCGAAGTTATGGGCATTTTTAATATTCATAATTTCGGGATTACTCGGGATAGCAACATTAAATCTTCCCATAAAAGAACCTCTTCTTCCCCTGTTTACAGGTTTATTTGGAATATCTTCTCTTATAACTTCCATAACAAAAAAACAAAAGTTGCCAGAGCAGAAAATAAAACCCTTAAATCAAATAAAACTTCCGGTAAAATCTTTTTTTAAATCTATTCTTGCATCTGTCATCGCTTCTCCACTCTGCAGTTTTCTTCCCGGCATGGGTAGCGGACAGGCAGCAGTAATTGGAAGTGAAGTAACCGGAGATTTAGATAGAAAAGAATTTTTAGTTCTTTTAGGTGCAATAAATACAATTGTTACTGGACTATCATTCATAACCCTCTATACAATAAACAAAGCAAGAACAGGTGTTGCTGTTGCAATCGAGGAAATAATTCAACTTTCAGTGAAAGATTTATTCATTATAACTGGAGTGATCTTCATTGCAGGATTAATCTCGTTTTTTGTTACAATCTTTATTGCAAAATATTTCTCGAAAATTATCTCTAAAGTAAATTATCAAATTCTTTCAATAATTATTATTTTAATTTTGTTTAGTATCGTCTTTTATTTCTCTGGTTTGCTTGGATTTTTAGCAATGTTAGTTTCAACAACCGTGGGCCTTACCTGTATTTATGCCGGAGTTAGAAGAACGCATATGATGGGCAGTCTATTAGTTAACACGATTTTATATTATCTTCTTTAATTTTTTTATCCTCAAGCCCAACCAAGAAATTATAAAAACCACAAAATAAATTACAAATCCCTAAACACAATCAAAACTTTAAAAAATTCAAAACCACTTCCCCAGCGCCTCTTGCTTATCTTTATCCTTGCCAAATATACTTTCAATATATCTCTGAGTCAGAATCAAATTTTGCTTCAAATAATCTGGAACATTATACTTTTCTGCAAGCATTAATGCCGGCTTAAGATATTTTATTATACTCCCATATGAAATTGTAAAAATAATGTTTCCTTTATTACATTCTGTACATTTTCCAGTAAGTGGTGGCCTTCTATATTTAGCATTACAATTTGTGCATCTAAACTCTTGCTGAGAAAATTTTCTTAAATTTCCTCTTAAATCTCTTATAAAATGCCTATCAATTATTAAACGAGCCACATCAGACGTGTCTACTGCTCTTAATTTTTCTACAATATCCATCTGAGCTGCTACTTTCTCAGCCATATTTGGGATTGTTTTATAAGAAGAGTTAGTTACACCATGATTAAAGTCATATGTATCATGAGTAAATCCTGTATTTTGAAATGGATTAATTCCTTTAGCTAATCTAAATTTTACATTTTCAACTTTTATTTCAGAAGAATGGTGGCCGCCTTGTTCTGAAAGTTCATAAAGTTCCAGTGGATAATTAAAAACTGTTTCAAAATCAAGTATCTGATCATCAACTTCTCCTGCCCTTATTCTTGCATTAAGTACCAGGGGGGCATCCTGCGTTCCGCCTCTGTGAGAAGGAAGAAATTGTCTTGAAAAATTAAGCAGGGTATCAAGCAATAGCATTACAGCCAATTCATCACCATCACAATCTCTACGGCATGCAGCATGAACATAGGGAGAAGCATAAATTGTTTGTGTTTTTGAAAAGCCGATTATTCTTCCGGCAACACATGCACAGTTATGCGGAGATATTAATGTGACCAGATGGCCAACAAGATCTTCTTTTTTCTTAACATTATAAAACGGTTTTTGTTTATAAAAACGGACAAGAAGTTCGTCTATAAAATTAGCAATTTTTATAAAAACATCATCGCCTCGTTCATCAAGAGTATCCGGACAGGATGAAATTAAGATGTCGTGGGGTTTTAATTCTAAAATTTGGTCATCATTCTCCAGTTTTTTTTCATAAACATCTTTTTCATATCCTAGCTCTTTTAATTTTTCAACACTTGTTTGAACTTCTCTGGGTTTAAAGTGAGTAATTGGCGCTTCTGTTGCATCATATCTTATTGTCCCGTCTTTATTCACACACAGATTATGTTTTGCTCTTAAAATTCCTTTTGCTAAATTTTCAGTTATATGATTTTCATTAGTTGTTCCTTTTACCCCCTTAATCAATGGAGGCAATTCTTGTTTTTCAAATCCCAACATTTTTAGAGAAGTTTTAATCATCTCTCTCATATCTACTTTTTTTGAACAGTATCTCTGACCAATTTTATGCTCCGGACAGATTTTAGCTTCAAATTTCTGGTGGCAGATTTTACAATAATGCATCGTTTTAGTTATCTCACCGCAGCATTCGCATTTATAATAAATTGTTTCCCTTAAACATTTAGGACAAAAATATATTGGAAATTCTGCATGAACATATCCCCCCTCTTCTGTAGCATTAACACTTCTGAACTTTCCGCCTTCTTCTCCAACAGGAAAAAGGGCACTTGGGCTTCCAATAAGTTTTCTCAGTTTTGCTTTTTCGGGCCTGCCCATTCTTGTTCCGACAAAACTTCCGGCCTTGTCTTTTATAATATACCCAGAAAATTGATTTATAATTTCAAGAACAGACTTATCTTTTTTTCCATCAGACCCAGCAATCCCGGCCCTATCATTCAGTTCTTTATCTATTTTATAATCTTCTTTCAAAGAGTTAATAAAATCAAAACCAAAACCAAGATTAATCAATAATGAAAAGGTGTTCTTTTTGTCAATCACTATGTTTTCTATAGTCACCTCATGTTCAACTCCCAGCAGTTCAAGGGCCCTTTTCGCCTTAGTATGTTTTTCCCTTTCTATTTCTCTAAATGGAAGAATAAGTTTTCCTTCTGAGATTATCCCTTCTGCAAGATAGATTAATAATCCTGAAAATTCTTCTTTACTTATCTGTGTCCAAAAAAAGATATATTCTGGATGAAGTGAAACTCCAAAATCTCTGCTGAGTGTTGTTGCTTCATTTAAAGAAATTTTTCTTGGGTCTATTAAATCTAAAGAAAAATTTGGATTTTTTATTTGGATTTTTTTCTTAAGTTCAAGCATCCACCATTCTTCAACATAACCCGGTTTTATGAGCGGATAGTTTCTATTAAGAAGATCGCCAAAAGAAAAAAGAATGTCTCCAAAATAAATTATCTCTTTTACCTGAGAATAAATTTTCCTGGATTCTTCAAGAGAGTTTATTTTTTTTACATTTCCATTTAATAGCCTGACAATTGGCCCATCAAGAGTATCGCAGGGGGTGATTATACATCCCTTGGTTGGTTTTTCTATTTTTAATTGTGTTCCTGTAGATAAAAATCCATTTGATATGCCCATTGTAGCAGGATGAATTGCTGCTGCTGAAAATCCTGTTGTTCTGGCCCTCCCATATCTAAAACGAAATCCTCCTGACATGGATGGATGCCCAAAAACCGGTCTTCCTGCAACTAAATCTTTGATATAAGTGGGGCTTGCATCAATTGTTCCCTTTTCCCTTTTCTTATGTAAAAGAACATACTCATCAAGAAAGCCCCAATCTGAAATTTTAAATCCCTTGGCTTGCAGCCCTTTTAATAATCTTTGGGCTTTTTGAGCTTTTTGAGCAAGTCCTTCTGCAAAAATAAGGCACATTCCTCCTCTGATCATATTTGTATCTACTCTTATAAGATCTTTATAATTTGAAACTTCTCTGTCTTCAGTTGCGTCTCCTGCAATTTGAATTGGAAGGTTTTTTGCAAGAAACAAAGCCTCTTCTTCTGTTGGAAGATACTGAAGATTAGTAACCCTCTCATGATAATCAAAAATTTCTGTTGTAAATCTCTTTATTTCTTTTTCGTCAGGATCAAATTTTGAATAGCCAAATGTCTCTCTCATATAATCGATTAGAATTAAAGCCATGCATGCGGCAGTTGTGCCTGCGCTTCTTATGGGTCCTGAAAAATACGGGACAAAATACTCTTTTTCTTCCTTTGTTTTATTTAGTTTCAACTCAGTAAATCCCTCTATTGGAGAGGATACTACTCCCAAAGTTGCATATGCAAAACCAACTCTTATCCCCGCTTCTATTGCCTGAAGCAAATTCTCAAACTTACAAAATTTTTCTTTGGCAATTTCTTCTGCTATCTTAAACGCTACAGCATAATCTAGCTGGCCATATTCCTTTTCCAATGCCAGTATTCTCTTGACTATTCTTTCATCATTAATCTGGGGGTAAATAACGCTAATAAGCCCAACGACTTTTTCAGCAAGCGTTCTTGCAATGGGTATCTCTACCTTATCCAATGGATCAAGCCCTTTTTTTCTTGCCTCTTCTGCAATACTATAGCACACCCTCACCTTATCTTCCAATTCTTGAAAGTATTTTTGAGTCATATCTTTTCTTCTTTTTTATTTAGTTCAGCAACATCTTCAGAAAAATCTAAAATCTTCATTTCCCGGGTCTTTAGATTAAGCATTGGAATTTTGCAGGGGTCAGGAATATTTCCGACTTTTTCTTCAAACGGCGTGATAGATTGCCAGCATGAACCGCAAATGATGAGAATATTATTGTACATATCCACGTCGGTTCGATGCATATCCCCCGTAACAATAATATCCGGGATTGTTTTTATTATAAGGGGATCCTCTTTCTCGGAAGGGATATAAACATTTGCAGAATGTATTGGTGAAAGATGCCGATGTTTTAAAATGTGTTTAATTATTTTAGATGGATTATGGTTTGCTTTTTCTAACCTTAAACTTTCAAGTTCATCAATCCACCCATGCATACTCGCCCCGTGATATATCAGAACATTAATTCCCTCTTTGTTTTTAACACATCCAATCTCTATACTTGCGGGATTGCTCACTAAATAGAGATTATCAATTTTAGTGATTTCCCCGCCAAATTCCTCGTCTATTGGCGGTTGCGGTTCTGGTAGACGAACAGCGTCATGCTGGCCTGCGCATAAAAACATCTTTATGTGTTTAGGGATTTTTTTAAGATATTCTGCTAATTTTGCATACTGGTCTTTTACATTCTTTATAGATAGTAATTCTTCTTGCCCGGGGTAAACTCCAACACCATCAACATTGTCTCCAGTAATGAATATATATTTGATTTTTTCTATTTTTTTTCTCTGATCTTCAGAACAATCCCCATTAAGCCAGCCAAGAAACCTCAAAAAACTTTTTTCAAGAAACCTGACTGAACCAAGATGTATATCTGAAATAAAAAGAGCGTAAGATTCTTCTTCAAGCTTTTTCTTTTCGTTTATACGGGCTTCTGGAAAAATTATATCATTTACAAACGCCATTTCCTTTCCCCCAGAGCATCTTAGTCCGATAATGTCGTCTGGAATTATTTCTTTTGCCTTTTCAAAAAGTTCTTCTTTATCTTTGTTTATTAGGGCGGTTGTTTTTCCGGTAAAATCTTCTACTTCAACAAAAATATTCTTATTTTTAGTAATTCTCTTTTTAGAAACCATCGCGATAATAGAGAAGTCTCTGTTAGTTCCAATTTTATCTATCGAAATTAAGTTATTCAGCTCTTTCCTGTCTTTTAAGATGTCTCTAAAAAATACATATCTACTTCTAAAATGCGCAACAAAATCTTTGACTTCTATTTTTTTGCATGAGATGATATCTGAAGAAAGTATTTTAAAATCAGGGTAGGCTGTTTTTGTTTTTTCCAATTCTGGTTTGGTTTCTTTTTGGACAGATTTTTTTGTTGCTAGTTCATTAATAAAAAAAGCGTTAAATATCTCTTTTTTTTCAGGGTAAGTAGTATAAACAAAATCCTTTATCTGATTGAAATATTTTATAATCGTGCCTTTTGTGATTATCCTATTCCCAGAAATTAAAAAAATTGTGTTTAATATCTTTTCAGAGATATTGTTATCATTAATACTAATAAACAAATCAATTATTTCCGGATTTAATAAAAATCCTTTTTTTGCAAAATATTTTAGTTTTTCTTCATTCATTGTTTAGTCCCCCAATCTTTTTTGTGTTGTGAATTGATCAGGCAACAAACCAATCATAACCCTAGCGAATTTCTTAATATCCCCTTTGCTTTATCAAGCACGGTTTTTGGTATGAGCAGTTTTATTTCTTTTGTTCTTCCATATCTGCCCTGGCTTATTACCATGGCACTTATAAGCCCGAGCATATCAAATTCTCCTATAATATCTCCTACTCTCCTTTGAGTAAGTATTTCTATGCTCGTCTTTTGACAGATTTTTTGGTATATACTATAAACATCTCCTGTAAAAATTTTTTGGTTTCCTTCTTTAAAAAGACTTTTTTGCTCTTTCAATTTTTCTCTGTCTTCTTCAAGGTTGATTATTGCCTGCAAAACAATTTGAAATTGTTTGGGCACGGTTTCAATTGTATCTAAAGTTTTATCTCTTTCTATTTTCTCGTTGGATTCGTCTATGTGTTTTATTAAAATCTTACGGTCTCCGTTTCTTTCTGCTATTTCTCCAGCGACTCTTAACAAATCAAGCGCCCTTCTGGCATCCCCGTGCTCTCTTGCTGCAAAAGCCGAACATTTTGAAATTGCCGCGCTATCCACGACATTATCCTTAAACGCTTCTTTTGCTCTTTTGTTAAGTATGCCTTGAATCTGTATCGCATTATATGGGGGGAAAACTAACTCTTCTTCAGAAAGAGAGCTCCTCACTCTGGGATCAAGTGACTCAAGAAAACGAAGATCGTTACTTATTCCAACGAGAATTATTTGTATCTTTGACAATTCTGAATTAAGTCTGGTAAGATTATACAAAAAATTGTCAGATATTTTTTTGACAAGATGGTCTATTTCATCTAAAATTATTATAAAAAGTTTTTCGTCTAATTTTTGAAGGGTGTTTAAAAATATGCTGTATACCTGGTCTGTTGGGAGGCCTGTTGCTGGAACCTCACCGCCTAATTTTTTAACAAGCTCTGCAATGATTCTATATTCTGTATCTGCAACTTTTTTAAGTTTGCAATTAATATACTCTATTCTTAAGGGGTTTTCAGAGTCTTTTGCTCTTTTTAATAATTCTTCTCTTACATACTGAACAGTAAGTGTTTTACCTGTTCCGGTCTTTCCATAGATAAAAAGGTTGCTTGTTTTTTGACCGATTAATACTGGTGCTAAAATAGAAGCTACCTGTTCTATCTGTTTATCCCTGTAAGGTATTTCTTCAGGGGAATAGTTTGATTGTAAAACAGATTTATTTTTAAAGAGAGTTCTTGAGCCTACTGAATCAAAAATCTTGTTGATGTTCTCCATTTTTATTTAAATTGTATACTGAATTTATAAATTTAGTTGTATATTAAAATATATGTTTTTATAATGCCTTTTTTTCCTTTGGAGAAAATAGGGTTGTTTTTTCATTTATCATCGAAAAAACAGTTTTTTTGTGTTTTTATATTCATGTGTTCATTAAAAAGAAAGAACACCAACATTTCGGTTGGAGAATGAGCTGCCAATTATTATAATCTCTATCCCACCCCCCTATAACCTTAGGAAAATTAATTTAAATAATAAAAGAAGAAATTTTTAATTTTTATTAGGAAAAACTATATACTTTATTATATATTATACAATATATATAATATATAATATAAATCTTTATAAATTAAAAATAAAAAAATAAAACTCAATATTTTCTTTATAAATCTTTCCAAAAGAACTAGGGGGGTGGGATATAAAGAATAAAATACCTTAAATATTAATATACAATCCTTATAAAGACAGTCAGAATAAATCTAAAAACTCCCTGATTTTCAGAGATTATTTTCTTGATTTGATAAAATTACTAGTAACAACACAAAAAAGAACATAAAAATTCAATATAGAAATCTTTATAAATAACCCATTTATACAATATAATATGGCTACAGAAAAAAGAACGTTAAAAGAAATCGCTGGAAGGATGATTGTTACAAAAGAAGGTAAAAGACTTGGTCTTGTTATGGACGTAACTTTTGAAGGAAGAACAGGAGAACTAATCCATATCGTTGTTAAAGATCCTACCCCTTACGCAAGAAGCTTAAACCTCGAAAAAACACAAAGAAGTGAAACATTAATTCCCTACAATTCAATTGTTGCAATAGGAGATTTTGTTGTTGTTTCTGAAGAAGATTTAATATAATCCCAAATTCTTAAATTTAAACTATAATAATCTTTAAAAACTCCCTTTATCATTTAAAAATATGAAAATAATAGGTTTTTCAATAAAAAAAATTTTAGCAGAAGTGAAAGAAATCAAAAAAACTAATCTTGAAGTAACTTCAAATCTAAACTTAGAGGGATTAAAGGAAACCAAGATAGAATCAACAAAACAACCATCGATTATTATAGAGTTTAACTTTTATGTAGATTATAAGCCAAATGTTGCAAAAATAGAATTTAAAGGGCATTTAATCCTTCTTGACGATGAAAATAAAACAGAAGAAATAATCAAGTCCTGGAAGCAGAAGAAATTGCCAGATGAAATAAAACTTCCTATTTTGAACTATATCCTTGAAAGATGTAATGTTAAAGCATTAAAATTTGAAGAGGAATTAGGATTGCCTTTACACATACCCCTGCCAAAATTAGGTGAACGAAAAATCCAAAACAATCCCGAAAAAACAGAATCTAAAGAAAAAAAGCCAGCAAATTATACTGGATAATTAGATTTTAAGAGGTGTTCTACTCGCAAGTAGCTCTTTGTAATGAAGAGAAGGTAGTTAAAGCCTACTCGCTCGCCTCAGACGATTTCTGAATAATTAAATAAAAAACCAACAAAAATGAATTACGAAGCGGCAAGAACCGAAGTTAATAAAATGACTGATCCAGAAGTGAGAAATCAAGCTTATTCAAGAATTGAAGCCGAGCGATATTTAGAGATAGCCCTGAGACATTTAGTTATGGCTAATACTGGTTCATTTCCTACTAAAGAAGTTACTAATAGGTTAATCTGTTCCATAGAAACTTTAGCAGCAGAACTTAAATAGATTCAAATTTTTAAAACTTTTACAATGCCTATTGATATCAGAACGCAAAAACTAGCAAAATTAGTGGTAAACTCTGTCTTAAAAGTTAAACTAGGAGAAAATGTTATAATCAGCGGAAGCACAGAAGCAGAACCGTTTATTTTAGCATTATATAAAGAAATAATTTTGTCAGAAGGTTATCCCATTCTAAAGATAAATATCCCTGAAACAGCACCTTTCTTCTATAGACATGCAAAAAAACATCAAATAGAAAAATTTCCAGATCATCTTGACTATATTGTCAAAAACAGCCAAAAATACATAGGAATAGTCACAGAAATAAATACGAGAGAACTTTCTAACTGTGACACTAAAAAAATTAGCGCAAGAAATAAGATAAATAGTCCAATAAGCGAATACATCTGCAATTCAAGACCAAAAATGGTAAGATGCACTGTAGGTTTTCCGTGTTTAGCATTAGCGCAAGAAGCAGAGATGTCCTTAACAGACTATGAAAATTTTGTTTATTCTGCTTGTCTTCAAGATTGGGGGAAAATAGGCAGGTTTATGGAAAAAGTAAAATCAAAGTTTAAAAAAGGAAGCAGGATTCATTTGAGAGGGGAAGGAGTTGATTTGAAGTTTAGAGTGCATGGAAACCTTGCAAAAACAGACCTTGATGGAGAAAACATGCCAATGGGTGAGGTATTTATGGCACCATACAGAGAAAGTTTAGAAGGTTGGATAAAATTTAATTATCCTGCAATAAAAAGCGGAAAAGAGGTTACAGACATCTTATTAAAATTTGAAAATGGACAGGTTATTGAAGCAAAATCCAGCAAAAACGAAGATTTTTTAAAAGAGATGTTAGCAATAGATACTAATGCAAGTTTTGTCGGAGAGTTTGGAATAGGCATGAATCCTAAGATAACAAAATTTACGAAAAATTTGCTTTTTGATGAAAAAATAGGCGGAACTATTCATTTAGCCCTTGGTAGCGCTTATAAGGATAACGGCGCAGGCAACGACTCAGCGATTCATTGGGATATTGTCAAAGATATGAAAAAAGCAAAAATAATCGTAGATGGCAATATTATCCAGGAAAATGGCAGATGGAAAGTTTAAAAGTAAATAAATTTAAAATTTGTCCTAAAATAAGACTAATTTTTAAATATTATCAAGAAAATTAAACCCATCTATCTGCCTCTTTCTTATTTCTTCCTGAAGTTTTTTCTTATGATCATATGCTCTGGGAGAAATGGAATCATTAACATAAACCTTACAGGGTATTCTTTTATATTTTTCTAAATATGCCCAACTTTTCCACCCCCATTTTCCTTCTGCTATTAATAATTTTCTTCTGTGTTCCTTAGGAATCCAACATGAAATTGGGAAAACAGCAACATTTCAGTTAGGATCTAAATCTGCCTCATAAGCTAAGTTAGCAGCACCAGCATGACTTTTTCTTTCTTCCAAACTAATTAACTTTCCAGACTCATTAAGGCAGCATTCTGCTAAACCCTCATTAATTCCAACAGCATCAAACGTATTTCTCAGCCAGAAAAGGCTTAAGTCTTTTGTTCTTTGATAAGCTTTCATAATCTCGTTTCTTCCGTCTCTGCCAATACCGGCACTTGTTTTTACAGGTATAAGCTCAAGATGTTCATAAAGGCCTTTTCTTCTTAAAAATACGTTTTCCGCTATCCATCCATGTATTTTTTTATCAAAAATTGCACCAAAAAGTATGCCATCAAAATATAAACAGTGATGAGTTACAAAAATGCAAGGATTGTTTTTTGTTATCTTTTCCTGCCCTATAACCTTAACATCAAGGTATCTTCTAATAAAAGGTCTGATAAAATACTTTCTAATATTCTCATAAAATTTTATTTTATTCTCTCTGTTTTCAAGAAGAGAACTATAATTTTCACTATTTGTTTGTTCTTCCATTTTATTTTTCCTAGAAATGTCTAGGGTATTAATCACCCCGAATTTGTTAATATTTCTTGGTTTTTTAACCTTTCGTTCTAAATTTCCTTAAATTTCCCAAAATTTCGCACAACCCAATCCTCTCCAACAACATAAACCTCAAAATTTTCAAGTTCAGAATAAGGAACAAGGGAGAATGTCTTTTCATATTCGTCTATATTTCCGCCCTCTACAAAAGAGAAAAAGCTTGGAACAACAATAACTTCCTTATCTTTAAACTTTCCAACAAGAAAGCACTTGTATTTTTCTCTTTTTGTATTTTGTTTGTCACTCAGGGTTATTGTTGGATGAAGATGAGACATAATAACATATTTTATGTTTTTATTATAAATTTCATGAAAGGATTCGTTTCCGTGAACAAAAATAATGTCTTTATTAATATAACACTTCTTGAAAATTTTATTGGCTATGTCTATCCTATCATGATTTCCCTTTACAAAAATTATCTTTTCATTTCGAACATACTTCTGTAAATGTGCAACCAGTTCATGAACATACTCTTCTTCTATTGGGTCATAACCAAAAGAGTGCTTAATGTCTCCCAGAATTACAACAACATTCACATTAAAACCCTCTTCTTTGATTCTCTCAAAAATTTGGTCTAAACCTTTCTTATTTTCCTCAAGCTGGTTTAGGAAAACACCTACGCCAGATTTTCTAATCATATTTTCATAGCCCAAATGCAGGTCTCCCAGGGCGAGTATTCTTTCTTTAGAGAAAAAAACTGATTTTCCTATAAACATATACCTTTTTTCGATATGATTTTGTTTTGTTTTTTTCATATTTCTATAAAAATTATGGTCAATACAGCTTTTTATATTTCTCTTTCTTAAGTTTTGGATCACTGAAAATTTTATTAATTTTCAGGGCAGGAAATTCGTAAGAATTTCCTTCATCCAGAAAACCGCCCACTTTAGTGTGTGGTAGCTAAAGGTTTTCTTGATATAGATAATACCTTAGTTGATTTTATGATAATGAATCAAAAATCATGCGAAACCGCAGTTGACGCTATGATTTCATAGATCTGAAAATAAAAAAATCTTAGATCTAAAACTTTAATATTGTTTTAATTATGAGTGTCTAGATTAAAAACAGAACCGCTTCCCTTAAGAACATCTACAATCCTGTCTCCCAGTTTTAAAACATCTGTTTTTGTGGGTTGTTTTGGCCAGTTATAAAAAAAATCAGTAGGACCCAATGTTGCTTCAAATCCCAGCCCCTCTAAAAGCTTAGCAATCTCTGTGGGTTTTTTTCCTTCTGTACCAATGTGTATTATAAGATATGTTTTCCAAACCATAATCTTTAAATGTATTATGGCTTTTTAAACATTATAGGTGAGTAACACCGGCTAAAACCTGCCCTGAATAAGTTTTTATATTCTCTTTTTGTTTTGAACCCATGAAAAGAATAATTAATGAAGTTAGCTGGAAAGGCCAAAAATACATTATGGAATGGTTTTCTGAAAATAACTACGATTCTTTAGATAATATCACCCAGGTTTGTGGTGCTCTCTTTGATGAACAGGGTAAAATGTGCCTGATTGTTCTTAATGATAAAAACGTTTGGAGTATTCCGGGAGGAGATATTGAGAAAGGTGAAGATTGGAAAAAGGCATTAATTAAAAAGGCAGATAAGGACGCAGATATAATTTTAGATGAAAAAAGTATTATTCCTCTGGGTTATATCAAGGTAACTCCAAAAAATAAGGATAATCCTGTTGGCATTCATTATTTATTGCGAGTTTCAGGAAGGATTTCAAAAGTAAAAAATCAATCTAAAAATAAATGGGGAGATATAATTAACGAAAGAATGTTCATTAATCCGGATGAATTTTCAAAGTATTGTTCCTGGGGAAAAATTGGAGCAGTAATTATCGAAAAAGCAAAGGATGCTTGGAAAAATTTTAAATAAATTTTATGCCGGTGTCAGCTTATATATTATTAACACTGATTAGGTGTCATAGAATAGCTTTTTATACCTCTAACCCCATTTATTTTTAATCACAAGAGGGGTAAAAGAATGGAAATAACCGTATTTGGAGCAGCACGAATCGTTACAGGGTCTTGTTATAGTTTATTAACAAAAAGGGAAAAAATATTAATTGATTGTGGGACATTCCAGGGCGGAAAAGAAATGGAAAGATTAAATTACGAACAATTTAATTTTAATCCAAGAGATTATGAAGCATTGATTTTGACACATGCTCATTTAGATCATTGTGGAAGAATTCCCAAACTTGTAAAATATGGTTTTAGAGGAAGGATTTATGCAACCGACGCAACAAGAGAACTTGCTCAAATTATCATGATGGACTCTGCAAAAATTTCTGCTAAAGATGTTGACCACGAAAATAAAAGAAGAAGAAGGGAGGGATTGCCTCCAAGAAAACCTCTCTATAATGAGGGAGATGTAAAAGCTGCAATGAAGCTTTTCAGGGTTGTAAGTTATGGTGAAGATGTAAGGGTTACTAAAAATATTCTTGCAAGGTTTTATGATGCAGGCCATATTCTCGGAGCTTCCTCAGTTCAAATTCAGGTTCAGGAGGATAAGAAAAAAACATTAGTCAGTTTTTCGGGGGATATAGGACAATCTGAATCAGTAATAGTTAAAAATACAGAGCCAATAATAAAATCAGATTATGTTTTTATAGAATCAACTTATGGCGACAGAATTCACCCAGAAATTAAAGACAGGGAAAAAGAGTTTGCAAGAGTAATCAACGAGTCATACAGAAAAGGAGGGAAGTTAATGATACCCTCATTTACTGTTGAAAGAGCGCAGGAATTATTATACTGCATTGGTAAATTCAAAAAACAGGGGATTATCCCGGATGTGGAAGTATATCTTGATTCTCCCATGGCAATGAAAGCCACAGAAGTCTTTTCAAGGCATCCAGAGTATTATAATAAGAGAGTTGCAGAAAGTTTAGAAGAAAATGAAAATCCCTTCGATTTTCCCGGGTTAATTTATACAAGGACAACAAATGAGTCTAAAGCATTAAATTTTATTAATAAACCCTGTATAATTATTGCAGGAAATGGCATGTGTTCTGCAGGAAGAATAAAACACCACATTAGAAATAGCATTGATAACGAAAAGAATACTTTACTTTTTGTGGGTTTTCAAGTTCAGGGAACATTGGGGTATTGGTTAAAAAAAGGAGAAAGAAGAGTAAGATTACTTGGTGTTGAAGTGGATGTTAATGCAAAAATAGAGTCTATTGATAGCTTTTCAGGACATGCCGATTATAAGGAACTAATTCAATGGCTGAAAAACTTTTCACCAAAACCTAAAAAAGTGTTTATAACTCATGGTGAAGAAGAACAAAGTCTTGTATTCTCAGATAGGATTAAAGCAGAGGGATTTGATAATCTTGTTCCATCTATGGGAGAAATGATTGAGTTGTGATTATCTTTTGGATCACTGAAAATTTTATTAATTTTCAGGGCAGGAAATTCTTACGAATTTCCTTCATCCAGACCCAAAAAATCTTGCGTGATTTTTAGGACCCCGAAAATCTATGATTTTCGCGGAAACCACAAACAAACCACCTACTTTATGGCGTGGTAACGAAAGGTTTTCTTGATTTTTGCAGTGGGTTTTGCTCTTCTTACAGTTAAAACTTCGGATTCTAATCTCTTCTCACTATTTCGCTGGTTATTTCTTAAATATTTTGATGTATTAATCGGTGATGGAAGACGAAGGTCACAATACCCAGAACCTAATGTAGAATTTAGCCCATAAAAGCAACTTAAAATAATAATCAACCCCTCATAGGATGTTGTTGAATTCATCAACTTTGATATATTCTCAGTTTTATAATCTCCACCAATCACAATAACCCTGTTTTCTTTTTGAGTCATTGAACTTAGGACATTTTTGCATTTATATTATTATGGCAGTAGAAGACAACAATATAAAAATAGTTCATAACATAGTTTTATAAACCAACTTTATTCCTTATTTCTATAACATGGGAAACTTTAGATCAGACAGTCGTGGCGGATTCGGCGGAAGAAGCCGTGGCTCTGGAGGATATGGTGGAAGAAGTTCTGGCGGAAGATCATTCGGCGGAAGAGATAGAGATTCTGGCAGATTTGGAAGAGGAGAAAGAAGACCACTTGAAATGCATGAAGTTATATGCGCTAAATGTGGAAAAGAAACAGAAGTTCCATTCAAGCCAACAGGAGATAAGCCAGTATATTGCAGAGATTGTTTTGATAAACAAGGCGGAGATAGAGGTTCAAATAGAAGTTTCAGTTCAGGCGGAGCAGCAGGGGCAGGAATGTCACAAGAACAGTTTAATCAAATTAATTCAAAACTTGACAAGATTATAGCTTTCTTAGAAACAATTGAGATTGAAGACGAAGAAGAGTTAGAAGATGAGACAGACGAAGTAGAAGAAGCAAAGTAGTAATTTTCTTAAACAATAACTTAATAAACAATTAAAGACTTTTTATTAAATGTGGAACAAAAAGCAAATAAAAAGCCATAAAGTTTCTGCAGAAATTTTAAAAAAGGTAAATAATTCTGCTTTCAATTTAATAAAAGCGAGAAAAAGCATAAACGAAAAAGATGTAATAGACTTTATTCTTAAAGAATTTAAAAAATACAAGTTAAAGATAGATGATTATCCACCAATAGTTGCATTTGGAAAAAATACAGATGCCCCCCATTATTTTGCTAAAGGTAAAGGAAGAAAACTAACAAAAAGTTCTGTTATATTAATAGATATTTGGGCAAGGCAAAAGCAAAAAGGAAGCCCATTTGCAGATATAACATGGATGGCATATTATGGTAACGAAATTCCTAAGCAACTCGATGAAATACATAAGATAAACACCAAGGCTAGAGACCTAGCATTAGATTTTATAAAATTAAATTTAAAAAAGGGAAGAATTCCTTCAGGAAAAGATATTGATTATGTAGTAAGAAGTTACATCTCTGAAAAAGGTTTTGGAAAATGCTTTAAGCACGGTACAGGACACCCTTTAGGTTTTTATTCTGCTCATGGAAGAGATGGAAACATAAGGAAAGCAAACAAAAAACCTCTTTTAATAAACATGGGCTATACTATTGAACCGGGAATATATATTAAAGGAAAATTTGGAGTAAGAAACGAGCTAGATTTTTATATAGACAAAAATCTAAATTTAATTATTACGACGCCTGTTCAGAAAGATTGGGTTATGATTAAATAGATTTATCTTTCTCCAATTTCTTTTAAGTGAAGTGCATGCATACGTTTCAAAAAATCTTGTTTATCCTCAATACGTATCAAGTCAGAATGACCTTGTAGAATTAAGCCCAATGCAAAAGGAGAGGGAATCTTCGTTTCCTTAATTTTTATCTTAACTTTTCCTTCATCTATCCACTTTAAAACCAATTTTGTGTTCTCAATATCCATTAAATCCTCCAGCACCTCTCTTTTCGCCTCACGAAGTATGGGAAAATCATTGCCCATTTTCTTAACACTTAAAAGAAGAAAATGGCTTTTCATCTGTTGTTTTCCCACGCTTTTGTTTGTTCCTTTGTAATTTCTTAAAATCATCAGGCTTCTGCCAGCACAATGTCTGAACCTTCTTGCAAGAATATCTGTATGATTTATCGCTTCAACCAATATCTCTTTTAATTTTTCAGGTTTTAATATACTCAAGGCATTTTCTATACTTAGCGATTCTCCTGCAAGATAGAAACCATTATCGCTTATTCCAACTTCAACGTCTCTTTGTCCATATTTTCCAACAATAAATGCAATCGCCCTTGAAAGTGCATCATTAACCCTTCTGCCATACATACTATTAAACAAAACATAGTTCTTTTCGGCTTTATATCTCTCAACAAGAATTATTTTGCTTGTTGGAATCTCAGAAAACTCAAATTGTTCATTAAAATATTGGTATATATTCTCTGCAGCAGTTTCTGTCGTATAAAGATGTTCTTTAACAAATTCAATAATTTCCGGTTTACTATCCCCTTTGCTAAATTTTTCACTCATTAACTGCCTAAACCTGTTTATTTCGCAGGCAGAATCAAAACTTAATGGAAGACTTTCAGAAAACCAGGAAGGAATTGTAGGGTTCCTACTAACACCGCCCTTAACATAAAGATTCATCCCTTTTGTATAAAGATAAAGATATTTTTGCCCGCCCAAAACAAAAACATCTCCTTTTTTCATTCTTTCTAAAAAACCTTCATCAATAAAGCCAACATGCTCTCCCGATGGAGCAAGCTTAACTGTTATAAAACTCTCTTCAGGAATTGTGCCTATATTTGTGAGATATATTACTCTTGCAAGCTTTCCCCTTTTTCCTATTTGCTTCGTCTTTGCATCATACCATATTTTGCCATAAACATTGCTCTTTTCAAGACCATACTCTCCAGAAAGATAACTGATAACCGAAAAAAAGTCTTCTTTATTTAAACTTGAAAAACAATAGCTTTTTCTTATAACCTCTAATAAAATATCAGAATCCCAAACCTTAGTTATAGCCATGCCAAAAATTTGTTGGCTTAGAACATCAAGACAATTTTTAGGAAAGGTTACTTTGTTTATTTTTCTTTCAATAATCTCTTTCTGTATTACGCAGCATTCAACAAGATCATCTCTGCCTGTAACAACGAATCTTCCCTTTATTGTTTCATGAAGCTTGTGTCCAGCTCTTCCAAGTCTTTGTATAGCCCTTGCACTTGACTTTGGAGAACTTAGCATTATGACTAAGTCAATATAACCAATATCTATTCCAAGTTCAAGAGAAGTTGAGCAAACAACAACTCTTAATTTTCCATCCCTTAACCTTTCTTCTACATTAAATCTTTTATCTTTACTTAGAGAAGAGTGATGTGCCGCAATATCTTCCCCATATTCTGTAGGGAATTTTTCTTTTAAATGATTAACAACCCTTTCTGTTGCGGCCCGGGTGTTGGTAAATATCAGGGTGGTTTTATGTTCTTTTATAAGATTGTTTATTAATTCATAGGTATTTTCAATAATTCTTTTTTCTTCAATTAAGTCATGCACTGGCGTAAGAACAGCCAAATCAATTTTCTTACTGAATTGTATATTTGCAATTTCAACTTGCCTGTCAGGAGATATTCCCACAAGAAACTTTGCGACTTCCTCAAGAGGTTCAATCGTTGCACTTAGTCCAATTTTGGTAGGCCAAACTTTGCTTGAATCATTTAATCGTTCAAGGGTTAAGCTAAGATAACTTCCCCTTTTGTTATCCAGAGCATGTATTTCGTCAACTATGCAGAATTCTAATGCTTGAAGATTATCTATAAACTTGGGTGAGGTGAGTATAATGGCTGAAGATTCTGGTGTACTTATAATAATATGTGGGCAGTTTCTTGCCATTTTTTGCCTTTCATAGGGAGTCGTATCCCCGGTTCTCACTCCAACCCTAATTCCAAATTTTCTGCCAGCTAATTCTTCCATTTCTTTAAGAGGGCGATTTAAATTAACTTCTATATCCTTAGACAATGCCTTAAGGGGAGAAATATAAAGCGCATAAACTTTATTTTCTAATTCATTCTTTTCTGCCAAATTTATAAGATAGCTTAATATTGAAGCAAATGCAGATAAAGTCTTTCCACTGCCTGTTGGTGAAGATAAGAGTATATTTCTTCTTCCATGAATGGGAACTAGCGAATATTTTTGAGAATCTGAAAAGCTTCCAAACTTCTGCTTAAACCATTTTGAAACGATGGGATGTAAAACCGAATGTATTTCTTCATCACTATTTGGTTTTTCTATATACTTTATGTTAGTCATTTGAGGTATTCCAATTTTTCTAACTTTCGTTTAATTGTAAAACCTATTTTTTCTTTGAAGCTTTTAAGTCTTTCCCTTTTTGTGATATAGAGGATATAATAACCTCTTTTTGTAGTTATAACTTTATTCTGAATTTTTAATTGTGATAGTAATTTACTAGCCAAAATTATACCTGTTTTATTTGCAGAAGACATGCTTATGACATATCTTGAGGCACTACCTTCACTGTCAAACAAACCCTTTAAAAAACCACAAGCAAATTTTCCATTTGAATCATTTAAAATTTCTTTCGGAATTTTCCACTCAAAGGTTCCAAATTTTCCATATCTAGATAAATCCTCACAGATTATTTTAGAAGAAGCATACAAAACAAAACTATTTCTTTTAGAGTAATAATGATAATGGTAATCTAGCCCATAAACCTCCTTCAAACATCTAGAAAACTCTTTGATAAACTCTTCATCATATCTTATTTCCAACCTTATAGAATTATGGCATAAACATCCATCCCCACATAAAACCCCCAGTAAATATGCCTTTTCTTTAGTCATTTCAAAAAACTCTTTAGTCGGTCTTCTAATTTTCTGTTCACTTAATTCTAATTTTATATGGTCGGTGTTCATAGATTCTAAATGGGTTCGAGGTTTTATTGAATAATCTTTAAGCCAGTTGATAACTATAATAGTAGAAACATCATATTTTTTCGCAAGTTTTTGAGCACTTTGTTTTTGATTAATATACAATTCCAGAAGTTCTTCCTTTAGAGGTTTAGGAATAGATTTGAACTGTGTTTTTTCACTGCCAAAGGGTTTTCTGTCATAAAATATCCAACTAGAAATTGTATTTTCTGAAATTTCATTTTCAAATTTCTCTTTAACTAGCCGATAGATATTTCTTTGTCCAAGATCATCTTTTCTTTTATCCATAACAAATCTATAAATTTCAAGAACTTTTTCTCTAGAGAGATTATTGTAAGTCATAGGAGAATATAATGTATCTACCCCTTAAATACTTTTTCAAAGTGTATACAAAGGTATGACTTATTTAGAATTTAGTTTTAGATTTAATTAATTGGGCGGTGTTTAAAGATACCAGGAGGAGTCTTTTTATAGGTTTTGTTTTTACTAAACATTTAAAAACTAATACCGAATAACTAATCTAAGAAACAAACATGAAATTATCCAAACAAAAAAGAGATAAAATATCCGAACAAATCATTTCTCATATATTTTATAGCTTTCCAAAACAACTCTTTACAGTAGAAATTGCCCGCGAGATTGCTAGAGATGAGGAATTTGTAAAAAATCTTCTATTGGAATTAAAAGATAAGGGTGTTATTGTCCAAATAAGGAAAAACGAGAAAGGAAAGTCATTTGTAAGAAGACAAAGATGGCAACTTTCTCCAAGAGCATATTCTGTTTATCAGGGCCAATTACAGCAGAAATAAAATTATTAAACTAATACCTTCTTTTTAAAGTATGTTTTGAATTATCTAAAGCTTTAAATAAAAACCTAAATAATTAGTATAATGTTCATAGAAAAAAGAGATAAAGAACTGAAAGAAGCATTTGAAAAAGTTAAACAAGATATCTTTACCCTTGGAAACGAAGTTTCTTCGTTGAGATTAGAACTTTTAGAGATAAAAGAAGGTTTAAAACTGCTTGATGAACATTATTCTAACTTAATTTTATCAGAAAAAACTCCAACAGATAATTATCAGAATCCAACACATCAAATCACTCCAACAGATAATCCAACAGTTCCACTTGAAATAAGGGGGTTAAAATGGCAAAATTTTGATACTTCCATAGGAAATCAAGGGGTTCCAACAGACAGTCAGACAAACCAACAGACAGTCCAACAGATACCAATCAAAGAAGAAAAGTCAATAAACCAACGGATTTTTGACGCATCTGAGATCCTAAATTCTCTTGATTCTTTAAGAAAAGAGATAAGGCTTAAGTTTAAGACCATGACACAGCAGGAAATGCTTGTTTTCTCGACGATATACCAGCTTGAAGAACAATCTCAAGAAGGTGTTGAATATGGCCAAATTGCCTTAAAATTAGGTTTAAGTCCAAGTTCAATAAGAGATTATGCCCAAAGGCTTATCTCTAAAGGCATACCTTTAATCAAAGAAAAGGTAAATAATAAGAAAATTCTCTTAAGAATCTCTCCAGAACTAAAGAAAATTGCTTCCCTACAGACAATTATCCAATTAAGAGGAATTTAACAATTACCCTTAATTTTTCCTCATAAAATCCTCAGATTTAAGTATTTTAGAGCCTTAAATCCTCATTTTTCTTAAATATTTTGATGTTGTTCAATATTCGTTGTAACGAATTACTATATAATGTTAACAAAGCTATTTAACTTATTACACTCATTTTTTTGTCTTTTTAAGCTCTAAAGTGTCAATTTTCTTGAATTATCACTTTGCTTAAGCCAATTCATTTTTCTGATTAACTAACCTCACTTTTCCACGATTAATTAAGTATTTTTATTGATATATCCTATTTTTCTTTCTTTTACCGTAAATACACACTTTTTAATGAAAAATTACTGTTTTTTTCTATATGTTAACTCTCACTTTTCCACCTTTTCATGTGTTTTTAGGTCAATTTTAGTCATTTTTGATGCTTTTTACTATTATTAACTCTTACTTTTCTATATTTTAGCTGTTTTCAGCTATATTTTCCTTCTTTTTTGCTCTTATTTTAACTCTTTTAAGAAGGATTCCTTTTATCCTGTCAGGTATAAAGAGCCTTTTTTTATTGTTTTTCTCTATTTGTTCTTCAATGATTCCTTCACACTTTTGCTTAATACTATTTATCTGGCCCCTTATAGTTGCAGTGTCTTTTCCAAGCATTGCAGCTAGATCTTCATAGCTTAATTTCATATCAGAGTTTACTAATATCATGAGTATTGTTTTTTCAGAAACAGATAATTTATTAAAAAAAGCTGTTTGAACAGCTGTTTGAACAGCTGTTTGAACGCCTTGAACAGCTGTTTGTTTATTAAACACTGTTTGTCTCTGTTTAAACAACGGCTTATTTTGATTCTCCTCAACCAAACTTTTCAATTCTTCAAGATTATTTTTTATTGAAGATAAATCGCTCTTTATTTCAATTATTTCATTTTTTATGCCAGAATCTGTGTTGTCAAGATGTTTTATCCAAGTACTAATATTTCCAATATCCTGTTTAACATTGTTTAAAGCTGTTTGAACAGCACCCTTATGCTGTTCAAAGTCATCTTTTTCAACCCTTTTTTTAAACCAATTAAACATAATAATATCTTCATTATTCGTCTTTATAAATCTTTTGTTAAAAAATAACACTGTTTAAACAACCAAAAAACAAACTTAAACAGCTGTTTATGCTATTTTAAACAGCGATAAACAGCCGATTTTATCGTCGATAAATTGAATTTAATGTTTAAACATCGATTTTTTCATATCCATTTTATACTCTGCCATAAATAAACTAAACTCTTTACATCGGATATTAAAAATTTATAAAAAACACACAAATTTTGGGCATAAGAACATTTAAAAAATAGATTTACTTAAACCAATTAATCATTAAAAAAGGAGGTAAAAATGGCAAAATTAACTGCTTGGATTGTGACTATAATTGGTCTCTTGCTCGTATGGGCTCAGATATCAACATTACCACAATTAAGTGTAGTATTCACAGGATGGCTTATTGCTCTTGGCGTATTGGCAATCGGTATAGGCAAGCTTGTAAGAAACTACAACAAAAAAGGAAAGAGATAATCCTTATTTTTTTGTCTTTTTTCTTACCTTTTTTTATCTTGTTTGCCGCGATTTTTTTGTTAAAATTTCATGTCTTTGCTCTCATCACTTAGTTCACCTAAGTTCAAATTCTGCGGGTTTTTCAAAAAAATGGGGCCCCAAAAACCCCATTTTGATGGGCAAAAATCCTCTGGATTTTTGCTTTTCGAGATTTGGTTTATAAGCCTTTCTCTCGAAGCCAGAAGGTATAAAAAGCCCAAATCTGCCTGGTTCAAGTATGGCAAAAGTTTATTGTGAATGTTTAGAAAGATATATTGGAATTCTGAATCCCCTTTTAGATGGTCTTGTATGTCCTGAAAAAGCTCGTGATTCTGAACAAGGCATTAATTGCAGAATTCAAGGATACACTGCATGCCAGCCGTTCATAAAATCTCGGGTAAATAATGGAAGAGTTAAAATCAGAAAATTAGAAGTTTGCTAGGGGTTTATTTAGTGTAATAATCTTTAAAAATAGAATAAAACTAAGCTAACCAAGGTGAACAAAATGACAGAAAAAAAATCCAGACACTGTACATTAGAAGAATGCAATTTGGCATCTTCAATAATAAACCAGGGTAGCCCAAACATAAGGTGTGCTGAGGATCATAATTGTTATGAACTTGGAGACGAATGTCGTTATGGATTCCCTGTGCAAGAAAAAAACTCAGGAATATGCGCCGAAAAATGTCTTGCTTTCAAACATTATGGTGATGGTGGTTGCAAAAAAGGTAATTTTGCATTTCGACCGCCATTAGGGAGAAGATGCCCATTTGGTTGAGGAGAGTGGAACAAAGCTCACCTTCGTGCACAGAAGAAGATGTAATAGCCACAATAGGCACTCGAAGAGGGCATCCACAACCTTCTGCAAATAATAATCCGGGGGAATTTTTTTATACATCTGTAGGAGCATCAGTTACTAGAGAGAAGTTGAATCTGTTAAAAGACCTATTTCCAGAATATTGGTTGGGATAACTAGTTTTATTCGAAATTAGCCTAATTTTTATTTTTTCCTCATTAAATTTAATTTTAAGCGTATAACCTACGCCTAATGTAGATTACACGTAGTTCTCTGAATATTTAGGCGAAAAGTATATATACTTCCTTAAATTAGATAAATAATGGCTGTAATAAAATGCAGTAATTGTGGAAAAGAGGTATTTAATCATTCTAAAGATTTATGTATCACTTGCTATAAAAAACTAAAATGGAATCCTAAAAAAGCGATTTGTGAAAAATGTGGCAAAGAATCGGTACTTCATGCAAAGGGAATGTGTCACAATTGTGCAAACAAATTTCTTTATTATGACTTAATAAAAAAGCATAATTATAGAAAATGGCATAACATAGATTTAGAAATTTATAGAAAGATTACTAAACAATGTGCTATTTGTAATTTTGATAAGGCAGTTGACTTACATCACCTAGATAAAAGCAAAAAAAATAATTCTGAATCAAACATGGTTGGGCTTTGCCCAAACCATCATAAAATGATTCATATGGCGGAGTATAAGGACGAGATATTGGGATGTCTAATTGAGAAGGGTTATGACGTATCTAAATTTAAATTTAAGGCCAAAGAAGACTAATCTTATCATGCAAAAAGAGTTGATGGAAAAATATGTTGAAAGAACAACAATAGAACTTAAACTTAAGGCATATAGTCCAAGAACCATAGAGTCATATTTATTTTTTCTAAAACCCTTTCTTGAATCAATCAATAATCCTCAAGAAATCACGATTTATGATGTCAAACTTTTTTTGGCTGGGTTGATAGACAAGTATGGAAATAAATCAAGATCTTTAGCAGTTTCAAGTCTTAGATTTTTCTTTAAACGCATCATGGATAGACCAGATATTTTTGTGAAATTGGAAGTCCCAAAAAAGGAAAAAAAATTACCCGTAGTCTTGTCTCCACAAGAGGTAAAATCCATGATAGATGTTACAGAACATACAAAAAGTAAATTGATTTTAAAGATGCTTTATTCTTCTGGCCTTAGAGTAAGTGAATTAGTAAATTTAACTCCAAAAGATTTAGATTTTGATCAAAATATTGGCTGGGTAAGAAAGGGTAAGGGCTCAAAAGATAGACTTTTTAAAATTGCAGAATCAATCAACAAAAAATTAAAAAGATATGTGGAAAAAAACCCAAACAATCGGTTTGTTTTTTCAGAAAACGAGCCAATGTCTGTAAGAAATATCCAGTTTATTGTAAAAACAGCGACGAAAAAAGCAGGAATAACAAAAAAAGTATCTCCTCATACTTTTCGTCATAGTTTCGCTACTGCACTTTTTGATGCAGGAGAAAATATTATGATTATTCAGCAACTTTTGGGCCATGAAAATTTAGAAACTACAAAAATTTATACCCACATTAGTCAAGAACAATTAAAGAATGTAAAAAGTCCGCTGGACAGGTTGTAAAATGGATGAAAAAAGGAATTGAAGTATATCTGCAGGAAGAGACGAATGGAACATCAACTACCTTGATCAAGGCTTTTGATAAAGTCAGACGAGAAAACCCAGAACTTTTTTAATATATCATCAAAAAACGCATTTTTAAGCCCCATAATCAATTTTTTCATATTTTACGAGTTCTACCATTAGTTACTGCCTATTTTTTTGCTGAAAATACTTAAAAACTTAAATTTATACGGTCTAAGAATCAGGATGAACCCATTTTTTCAGAGAAATCAATGTATTTTACTAAACCTTAATGCAAAATTCAACAAAAAATTGAGTGAATTTTCTTGTGAAAATTTTAGCCTATTTTTTTGCCAAAAAACTAAGTAAAATTCATTAAAAATTCCAACAAAAACTAACATTTTTTCAGATCCCAATTTTTTTCAGCATTTTTGAATGTTTTTTCCATAAAAAAACAAACTTTTTTCATTTTTTTTAAGTATTTTCTAACATTTTTTCATTATTTTCATATCCTCGATAAAATTAGATAAAAAACACTTTTTCCATAAAAAAACTAACATTTTTTCAGAAAACAACTAAACTTTCTTTTGTGAAAATTTATAAAAAATCATTTATAAACAAAAAGCGAAGTTTTTGACCAAATTCAGGTATAAAAATGCAAGCAAAACCCAACTAAAAAATTCAGCACTTTTTTCATCATTTTTTGCCAAAAAACCTAACGATTTTTACTATTGCACTTAGTACCTAAGTTCAAACAATTTCTAAATTTTTTTTCTGAAAATTAGAAAATCGTAAAAAAGTCAGAGATAAAACTCTCACTTTTTCTGAAACTTGATAAAAACAAGTAAAATACAATAAAATAGCCAAAAAACCTAATTTTAACATTATTTCTAACCGAAAAAGAGAGAGTTAGTATTAAAGCGAATAAAATGTTTGAAACTCAGACAAATGGGGGAGAGTTGGTGAAAGTTAATTTAGAGAGGAGATTAGTGAGACAATTCAGTATTTTTAAGCAAAACCTTAAAAATCAATGTTTTTTGAACAACAAACGGAAAAAATTTTAGTAGTCTAAATGAAAATGTGAGAGTCAGCGTTAAGATAGCATCTTTGCAGGTTTTAATAAACTTTTAAAATTCAAGATATTAAAACTATAATTTAATTATTCGGCTTGCCGAATTAATGATTTTTATTTGAAAGACAAAAAGTTAGAAGAAAATTAAAATATGTAAAAATCAATAAAAACAGGATTTTATCGTTGATTGCACTTTGAATAGGTTTGCGAAGATAAAAAACAAAACTATTTTTTATACAAAATAATAATTCCATGTTCCTCCTTTTATAAAGAAAAGATCATCTGAGAGACATTAGTATTCTCTACCCCGGAATACAAATATTTAATAAATTAAAAGTTATTATTAATCATGGCAGATTGGAATATCCCCCTGCTTGAGATTGGTGAACGGAAAATAAAACTTATTCAGGGCGGAATGGGTGTAGGAATATCTGGTGCAAATCTTGCTTCTGCAGTAGCTAACGAGGGAGGAGTTGGTGTTATAGCGTCAGTTGGACTTAATTACGCTGAATCTTATCGTAAAGGAGAGTATATAGAATCAAGTTGTAGGGCGTTTAAAGATGAAATAAAAATGGCTCGCTCGAAGATGAATGGAAATGGTTTTCTTGGAGTAAATATTATGCATGCGCTTTCAAATTATTCTGAGCTTGTTATTGCGGCCCTTGAGGAGAACATGGATTTTATTATTTCAGGAGCAGGAATTCCACGAGATCTTCCAGTTTATTCCAAGGAAATTGGGAATAGTCATACTGGATTAATTCCAATAGTCTCTTCAGCGAAACTTGCCCATATCATGTGCAGGGCATGGGCGAGATATAATCATCTTCCCGATGCGATTATAGTTGAAGGCCCGATGGCAGGCGGACATTTGGGATATTCAAGAAAAGAGCTGGATAATCCTGAATTTGTCGCACATGGTTTAGAGGGAATAGTAAAAGAAGTAATTTCAGCAGTCAGGCCTTTTGAGAGTTCAACAAGAAAAATTCCAGTAATTGCTGCAGGCGGAATCTTTTATGGCGTAGACATAAAAAGATTTCTTGAGATTGGAGCTTCAGGGGTGCAAATGGCAACACGTTTTGTGACAACACACGAATGTGATGCGGATATCAGATTTAAACAGGCTTATCTTGATTGCAAAAAAGAGGATTTAGTTATAATAAACAGCCCTGTAGGAATGCCGGGAAGGGCAATTAACAATAAATTTTTAGAAGAAGTGGCAGCAGGAAAAAGAATCCCTATAAACTGCCCTTATCATTGCTTGAAGACCTGCGTTCCAGAAAATTCGCCTTATTGCATAGCCCGCGCATTGGTTGAAGCAAAATCGGGAAGATTTAAGGGAGGTTATGTTTTCGCAGGCTCAAATGCATGGAGATGCAAGGAAATTGTTTCAGTCAGCCGGGTTTTCGAGGATATTAATAGGGAATATAGTGAAGGAAAAGCAAGTGATTAAAATAATCTCCGCTCTTGGACTTATTTTGCCCATAGCAAGTGACGCTTCTGTTTCATTAAGTCATAAACCTTTGCTAAATAGCAGACTATTAAAACGAGGAAAAAATTCGTTTACTGTAACCAAACATTTAAATTCTTAAATTGCATGATTACATTATGAAAAAAAAGTTTAAGAAAAATAGAAAAACCAAAAAGGGATTTTTATTCTGGTTTCCTCGAATTATAACGATAATATTTATCCTTTTTATTTCGATGTTTGCTCTTGATATTTTTGACATGAACCTTGGATTTTTAGATACAATCCAGGGACTATTCATGCATCTTCTCCCAACAATTATCCTCACTTCAATATTAATAATATTCTGGAGAAAAAGTATCTTGCTGGGAAGCATGTGGATTGGATTTGGAATTTGGTATCTTTTTATGGTAATGCCAAATATAATAGCACAATTTCAATTTTACAAACTATCTTGGATTGTTCAGTTTTCAGGAGTAGCCTTTGTTATTGCGGGTTTGTTTTTTCTTGATTCTAAAAGAGAAGGATATCACAGCCCCAAGGCATAAACTACACTTTCTAACCTTCTATCATATTCCCTGGGTGAACCTGCTCCTGCACAGTAACTTTGCTTTAATGTTTCATAAACTTCCCAAGGATTTTTCTTTGATTCTTTAATGAGAGAAAGATTTAGTCCGGTAGTTCTCATCAATTCTCTTAACAGCGTCTTTTTCATCTGCCCCTTTCTTTTCCTTACTGCTCCAATAAAACCATTTAAAGTATCTAAAATATAAAGAATTTCCTCTGCAGAATTTGAAAATTCTGGAGATTTAAATCCTATTTCCTTGAATTTTCTTTTTGTCCATACCCTTCCTTCCAGTATATCTTCTCTAAATTTTGCTGCATCTTCTATTAATTTATATGTCAACTTTTTCCCAAGTCTTAAAAATCTCTTTGGATTAGGAATATCTTTTTTTCTTTTCTGTATTTTAGTTTGTTCTTGTTGTTCAAGAAAGATTTCTTCATTATAATCCGCGAAAGAGCCCGTAGAATAGATCCATTCTGCTAATTGGTCACATATTCCGGCAGTTATTATTCCATCATCTTCGTATGTAAGATATCCCCCAGATATGCCCTCTATAAAACTATGAATATCTTTTCCGGCATTTTTCAAATACCATTCTCTTTTTTCTGCCCACTCTTCCTGGCTTCCATGAGCAGGAACATGTGGCGGGTCAGGAAGCTCAACAGTTATCTCAACACTTCCATCTTTCCAGTCATATTTTCCAAATTCAAAGTTATGCCCTTTTTCTTTCATTCTTCTTAGATATAGAGCACTATCAAAATAAATATTGTCCAAACTTGGAGGTTTATCCATGTCTCTTAAATAAGCTTTTATTTTTTCCCGCATAAAAATAGTAAATTAAATGCTTTTTTAAATAAATATTTAATATAAAATATACTTTTTGGGATTATTCAAAACATTTTCATTGCATCAATCCTTAAAATGTCTTTTACTTAATATAACCCTGTCGATAAAAACATGCGGGACTGCAAAAAAGAATTCTAATCAAATTCAAATTTAATATGTCCTGAAAATATTATAATAAATGTTCTACATAAAAAAGTCTACGAAAATATTCGCAATAGTGAGAATATTGAACAAACCTAAATAGGTTTTAAGATTAATTTCTTTATGAAAAGCAAAACTTCATTTTTGGTTGTATTTATTTTCCTAATGGCATTTTTCTTGATGAGTATGGGTTTTGCTAGCGCAATCATGCTCGGGTCATGTACAGATTCAGATAATGGAAATAATATTTACACTTATGGAACAGCAAAAGGCCAACTGCTTGGAGGCCAGTATATTGAGCATAGAGATAGGTGTATAGTTACTACGGGAAATGGCGGAGGATATTGGGTTTCTTCATGCACAGGTTCAAATTGCGCGGTTGATGAAGCATATTGTAGATATTGCGATTCTAGCAATCCTAATTGTGGTTCTTCTGTAGGTTATTATGTATATACTTTTCCTTATTTTGCATCATGCCCAACTGGCTGCAGAAACGGCGCATGCTTATATGTTTGTTCTCAGAATTCAGACTGCGGAACAAACAGCTGGGAAGGAAGTTTAAGCTGCAGCGGGAACAATATAGTGCAAAACTATAGAACATACACTTGTATAAATCCAGGCATAAGTTCTTCCTCTTGCAGCTCAAGCGTTTCATCTCAAGTAAAATCAATTTGTCCATCTGGTCAAGTTTGTTCGTCAGGAACTTGTATTATCTCTTACACTTATTCCTGGCAGACTGGCTCTTGGGGTTCTTGTTCTTCTCAATGCGAAGGAGCCCAGACAAGGACTGTAACCTGTTTAAGAAGCGACGGAACAACTGTTTTGGATTCTTATTGCTCTGGAACAAAGCCAGCAACTTCTCAATCCTGCGGTGGATGTTCATCAGGACAAGTTTGCTCTTCAGGAACATGCGTAACTCCTACATGTTCATCTAACTTTCAGTGTGGAACAAACAGCTGGGAAGGAAGTTTAAGCTGCAGCGGAAATAATGTCATGCAAGATTATAGGACCTATACCTGCAACAACCCGGGAACAGCCTATTCATCATGCAGTTCAATAATTTCGTTGGAGGTGAAATCAAATTGTTTTGGAGGGCAAATCTGTTCAGCAGGAGTATGTATTAATCCAACTTGTTCTCAGAATTCAGACTGCGGAACAAACAGCTGGGAAGGCAGCCTTTTTTGTTCAGGAGATAATATCACTCAAAATTATCTAACTTACACCTGCAACAACCCGGGAACAGCCTCTTCATCATGCAACTCGGCTGTAATCCCCCAGTTTAAGCAACTTTGCTTTTTTGGGTGTTCTAATGGCATCTGCATGGCTTCATCTGAATGTGTTGTGCCAAAGGATAACGATAAGGTTACAAACAGCGTCTATTTTTGCCAAGGCTATTATTCAATTAGCAACCTATCTGTAGAAGCAGATAATGTTTTTATTGACTGCAATAACTCAATCCTTACTAAATGGGGAGGAACGCTTTTTAATCTTTACAAAAAGAATAGTGTCACCATAAAAAATTGCAGGATTGAAAGATACAATTATGGATTTATAATAGAAAATTCTTCGAACATAATTCTTCAAAACATCACTTGCTCCGGAGATAATAATTTCTGCGCTTATTTTTTAAATTCGAATTCAAGTAGCATCTTTAACAGCACTATGTCTCATTCTTATGATTCTGGCCTTGTTCTAAGGAATTCCCACCAAACTAAAATATTTGGAAATAGTTTTATCGGAAATATGTATCAAGATGGCATTTATCTTTATGATTCAAGTAATAATATTATTGAAAATAATAACATATCTGAAAATGCAAATTCCGGTTCTTGGACCCATAGGGCAGGAATCGCGATTATGGGCAGGTCTTCAAATAACACAATTTCAAATAATTTTATAGAAGGAAACAATTGGAACGGAGTGTATTATTCAGGTATCGGCTCAAATAACAATATTGTGAATAATTCAATTAGTAACAATTCCTATAATAATGTTTTTATGAATACAAATCAGAATATTTATGCAGGATATAATTGGTGGGGGTCAAATGATGAGGCCACAATAAAAAGCAAAATCTGGGATTGTGATGATGGTTCATATCCTGGATGCATAGATATAATCCCTTTCCTCTGCACGCCTTATTTTCCTGGAAATGCTGAGACTAATTGTTCTATAGCCTGCTCTCAGAATTCAGACTGCGGAACAGACTCATGGGAAGGAGCGTTAACCTGCTTAGAAAATAATGTCATGCAAGATTATAGGACCTATACCTGCAACAACCCGGGAACAGCCTATTCATCATGCAGTTCAATCATTTCATCTCAAATAAAACAAACTTGCTCTGAAGAGCAAGTCTGCTTAGCTGGATCCTGCGCAACCCAATACACTTATTCCTGGCAGACTGGCTCTTGGGGTTCTTGTTCTTCTCAATGCGAAGGAGCCCAGACAAGGACTGTAACCTGTTTAAGAAGCGACGGAACAACTGTT